>Ga0315904_10000640_pt1 | contig 55827 bp, 48 predicted proteins | sample LakEriMetagenome_6_FD_203529 | JGI IMG/M metagenome (GOLD analysis project Ga0315904, IMG submission 203529) | Freshwater fungal communities from buoy surface, Lake Erie, Ohio, United States - Buoy 12 MA120 | ecosystem: Environmental > Aquatic > Freshwater > Lake | place: USA: Lake Erie, Ohio...
GCTGAAGGTGGAGTGGGATACCGGCACCGCCTCGAAGGACAGCTGGACGGATTTCGTGAAGCAGGCCGGCGTGTTGGCGTCGAAGACGCAGGGCGAGACGGTCGTCAAGGCGAAGGGCGATGTCGACCTCGCGCTGGCCGTAGCAAAGACAAAGACCAAGACCGTCGAGGCGTTCTACCAGTTCGGCTTCGTCTCGCACGCCCAGCTCGAGCCGCAGAACACGGTCGCGTGGTTCAAGGACGGCGCGGTCGAGCTTTGGGCGCCGATGCAGCTGCCGGATCCGGCGCTGGTCGCCGCGGCCGCCGGGCTCCCGGCGGACAAGGTCAAGCTCAACCAGATGCGTGTCGGTGGCGGTTTCGGTCGCCGCCTGATGAACGATTTCGTCTGTGAGGCCGCCTACCTGTCGCGGCGTGTCGAGGGACCGGTGCAGGTGGTGTGGACCCGCGAGGACGACATGCGTCACGACGCGTTCCGTGTCGGCGGCTTCATGGCGTACCGGGCGGGTCTTGATGGGCAGGGCAAACTTTCCGCGTTCGACGCGCATATGGTCTCATTCAAGGACACTGCGTCGGGCAAGGTCTCAAAGGGCGGAGGCTTCTCGCCGAACGAGTTCCCGGCGGAGTATGTCGACGACTACCGTGCCTCGCAGTCGCTCTTGCCGCTGTCGACGCCGGTGGTCTGGTGGCGTGCGCCGGGCGCGAGCACGATGGCGTGGGTGCAGCAGTCCTTCCTGCACGAGGTCGCCGTGGCCGCGGGACGCGACCATGTCGCGTTCCTGCTCGAGCTGTTCGGTCGCAAGGCGGGCAAGACCGCTGAGCCTCCCCAGTCGATGCCGGGCACGCCGTCCTTCCCTGGGCTCGACCCCGGCCGTGCGATCGGTGTGATCAAGCTCGCAGCGGAAAAAGCGGGCTGGGGCAAGCGCCTGCCGAAGGGCCACCACCTCGGCCTCGCGTTCTGTTTCAGCCATCTCGGGCATATCGCCGAGGTCGCCGAAGTCAGCGTCGATGCCGACAAGAAGGTCAAGGTGCACAAGGTGACCGTCGCGGCCGACGTGGGTCCGGTGATCAACCTCTCGGCCGCCGAGAACCAGTGCGAGGGCAGCGTGGTCGATGCGGTCGGTACCATGGCCCTCGAGGTCACGATCGAGGACGGCGCCGCGCAGCAGACCAACTTCGACCGCTATCCGCTGCCGCGCATGGCGGTGGCGCCCAAGGTCGAGACGCACTTCGTGCAGAGCGAGCACTCACCGACCGGCCTCGGCGAGCCGGTGTTCCCGCCGGTGGTCCCCGCCATCTGCAACGCGATCTACGCGGCTACTGGCCATCGGATCCGTACGATGCCCATCACCCACGAGGGCTTCACGCTCGCTTGAGCGTGAAGCGGGGTGTACCGTCCAGCGCTCTGTCCGGGAGGGTCTGATGCCTGCGATCGCAAGTGACCTCATCGACCTCGATCGCTATCCCATCGACCGGCCGGGCGCGGCGCGTGATGCCGTCATCGCCGAGGCGCGCGCCGCGATCGACTCGGTGGGATGCGCGGTGCTGAAGGGCTTCGTCCGCACGGAGCAGATCCCCGCCCTCGTCGCCGAGTGCGACCGCACGGCGCCGTTCGGACACCGCAACTTCAACCGCACCAACCCGTACTTCACCCAAGACCGCCCGGCGCTGCCGGCCTTGCACCCGCTGCGCCGTTTCTACGACCGCTCGAACGCCTTCGTCCCGGCGGACAACTTCGGCGCGTACAGCCTGCTGCGCGCCCTCTATGAATGGCCGGCCTTCGCACCCTTCATCCAGCAGGCCCTCGGCGAGCCGCGCTTCCACCGCTACGCCGATCCGCTCGCCGATGTGATCGTGAACCTGGCGGAGGAGGGCGGTGGATTTCCGTGGCACTTCGATACGAACAACTACACCGTCACCCTCGCGATCCAGAACGCGGAGCAGGGCGGCGATTTCGAGTACAGCCCCTGGCTGCGCACGCCCACCGACGAGAACTATGAAGGCGTCGGGCGTGTGCTCGATGGCGATCCCTCGATCATCCATACGCTGCGTCTCGAGCCCGGCGACCTGCAGATCTTCAAGGGCCGCTACTCGCTGCATCGCGTGACACCGCTCGCCGGGCCGCGCCTGCGCTATGTGGCGATCTTCAGCTTTGCCGAGGAACCCGGGATGGTCGGCAGCCCCGAGCGCACCCGGCAGCTCTATGGTCGGGTGCTGCCCATCCACCTCGAGCGCGCGGGGCTGCGCGCCGATGCGCTCGTCGACTGACGGCTCTCGCATGCAGCGTCCAGCGACCATGAAGGCAGTGGTGACCACCGGCAATGGTGGGTACGACCGTCTGGTGTGGCGCGATGTGCCTGTCCCCGAGCCTGGCCCCGGCGAGGTGCTGCTGCGCGTGCTCGCCGCAGGCGTCAACAACACCGAGATCAACACCCGGCTCGGTTGGTATTCATCTTCGGTGACCACGGCGACGAACGACGCGGCAGCCATCGAAGAAGAACGCCCCACCCACAAGGCTGACGGCGGTTGGAACGTGGCGACGCCGTTCCCGTTCATCCAGGGCACCGATTGCTGCGGGCAGGTGGTGGAGGCGGGGCCGGAGGTCAACCGCGCGCTGCTCGGCCGCCGGGTGCTGGTGCGCGCCTGCATGCGACCGCTGGGCTTCGGCTCGATGGAGAACCTCTGGATGGGCTCCGACTTCGACGGCGCCTTCGCCGAGTATGTGAGGGTGCCGGCGGGCGAGGTGTTCGAGGTGCGCTGCGACTGGACGGATGCCGAGCTCGCGAGCATCCCCTGCGCCTACGCCACCGCCGAGAACATGCTGCACCGCGCAAAGGCAGCGGCGGGCGAGCATGTGCTGGTGACGGGCGCCTCGGGCGGCGTCGGGTCCGCCGCCGTGCAACTCGCCAAGCGTCGCGGCGCGCGGGTGACCGCGATCGCGGCATCGTCGAAAGCCGAGCAGGTGCGTGCGATCGGTGCCGATCGGGTGATCGACCGCCACGACGACGCCGTAGCCTTGCTCGGCGAAGAATCGGTCGATCTCGTCGTCGACAACGTGGCGGGTCCGCACTTCGGCGCCATGCTGAAGCTGCTGCGCCGCGGCGGGCGCTACGCCTCGTCGGGCGCGATCGGCGGGCCGATCGTGTCGCTCGACATGCGCACCTTTTACCTCAAGGACCTGACGCTCGTCGGCTGTACCGCCTGGGACGAGCCGGTGTTCCCGAACCTCGTCGGCTACATCGAGCGCGGCGAGATCCGGCCGTTCGTCGCCGCCACCTTCCCGCTCGAGCGCATCGCCGACGCCCAGCGTGCGTTCCTCGAGAAGCGTCATGTGGGAAAGTTCGTGTTGATCCCGCCATACAATGACTGACCACCGGAACCACCAGGAGCCATCGATGATCCGACCCGCCGTCCGCCTGTCTGACACCATCATCGTCGCTGCCGCCGCACTCTCGCTGGTCGGCACCGCCGCCCTCGCGCAGTCCGCACCGCGCGTCCAACCCGGTCTCTGGGAGCACGTCGTGGAGCGGGTGATCGAGCCGGGCAGTCAGGCGGCCGCCGCGCTGAAGCAGGCTCAAGCTGCGATGGCGAACCTGCCGCCCGAGCAGCGCAAGATGATGGAGAAGATGATGGCGGAGCAGGGCCTCACGGTCCAAGCCGGCGCCGGCGGTGTGAAGTCCAAGATGTCGCTCTGCCTCACCCCCGAGGACGCCGCGCTCGACGAGCTCCCCGGGGTGCCGGAGGGGTGCACGCAGACCGTCACGCGCAGCGGCGACACCTGGTCGATGACCGCCCAGTGCCCCGCGCGCGACGATCAGCCGGCTTCGAGCATGCGCGGCACGCTCACGATGCAGGGCGCGACCGGATACCGTGGCGACTACACGATCAGCACGCAGGGCGGCGATCAGCTCGGGCCTGTGAAGATGAAGACCCAGGGCCGTTGGCTCTCGGCCGACTGCGGCGCGGTCAAGCCGGACCGGCGCTGAGCGGGGACACATCGGTCAAGCCCTGACGCACATCGGTCCTCGCGGCCACCCATGACTACGCTTTGTATATGGCTGCCTTGTCGGAAGGAGACCACGGTCCTGCGCCACCTGTGTGCGGACGACCTGCGTGTCTTCCACGGCTACCGCTTCATCGAAGAGATGGCAGCGGCCGATCATCTGGTGCCCGGCGACTGGGTGCAGTTGGCGGTCGCGGATGCCTCCAGCGACGTGATGCTGGGTGATGTGGGCTTGTACGTCGATCCGCCGCAGCAGGAAGCCGAGGTGGGGTTCACCTTGAGCAGGGCCGCCCAAGGGGCCGGGCACGCGACGCGTGTCTTCGAACAGCAAGCGCAGTTCAAGGGTGAGACCTGCACCGAGATCGTCTTCTCCAGGGCGCGGGGTGACGCTTGATCTGCTGTGGTGATCGGCGTGGATCACATGACCGCTGGTCTGTGACGAGCGCGCTCAGTACCTCGGCATCGGTCTCGAAGCGGTCGGGCAGGCCGCGCACATCACCATCGGTGATGCGGTTGGGTTCGGTGGCGTCGACCGGTTTCGTGGCCGGGAAATCGCGCATCTCCTGCAATCCATGGTGCCGCTACTTGGCGGGCCGTCCCGGCGCGGCCGCCGCCGCTTCCGGATTGGAGTCCGGAAAATCATGCCACCGCTTGATCTTCCAGACGCCGTCCACCTTCACGAACCAGGCTTCGTAGTTGAGGCTGGTGGCCACGGTGAACCGCTTGCGGTCCTCCACGTTCGTCAGCAGACCGGCGATGCTTGCATGTGCCGTCGTGCTCGACTGATCGAGGAACGTGATGTTCGACATCAAGTGCCGGCGCTGGTTGCCTGTCGACTTGAAGTTGGTGAGGCGGTCGCGCCAGAACTTGCGGAACGCGTCGCCGGATTGCACCACGGGTGGTGCGCCCGGGACGCCTACGACGAATATCGCATCGGACGTGAACAACCCGAACCAGGCGTCGGCGTCGAAGTTGTCGTAGGCCAAGGCATAGGCTTGGATGAGATTCGAGATCGCAGCCCGATCCGTCACGCTGAAGTCCGTATGGCCTGCGGCTTTCGTAGCGGTATACGAGTTGAGCGGTCCGGGGGGCGCCGTATCGGCAGGCGCAGACGGTGAGGCGGCGGCGCCGACGGGCCCGCCCCACAGCATTACGGTCGCCGCGAGCGCGAGTCGGATGGCGTATCCGGCTGCCAGTGGGCGCATCGTCGCGCTTCGGATCGGCTTGTGCATGTGAGTTCCTTGGTTCGCGGTAAACAGGGCCCTACGGTACCAAGCGGCCGTGAGGTGGATCATTGGCTCTAAGTACACCATGTCGGGGGGCGGTGCAGGTGTCCTCGGCAAGGGCACATCAATGGCATGATGGCGTCATGAGCGCCACGAACTCCACGAAGCGGTCCGCCGGGCCATCGCGCGACCTTTCCGATGCCCAAACGATCGACGCTCAAGCCATCGACGCGCTCTACGGCCTTGAGCCGGTGTTCGAGCCGGGCGCGGGGGCCGGCGAGCCCACGCAGGTGGTCAGTGTTCAATGCCCGTACTGCGGCGAGTCGATCGACACGGTCATGGACCTCTCCGCAGGCTCGTTCCGCTACATCGAGGATTGCCAGGTCTGTTGCGCGCCGATCGACCTCGCGGGCGAGGTCGACGACGATGGCACGCTGGTCGGTGTGACGGCCGAGCGGGCTTAGGTCGGCGCGCTGCGATGTCACCGTCCGCTGACGACCCGTCCATCATCGAGACCCGCGCATGGGTCGAGCGGGTGGTCATCGGTCTCCAACTCTGCCCGTTCGCACCGGCCCCTGCGTTCAAGGGGACGGTCCGATATGCGACGAGCGATGCCACGACGCCCGAGGCGCTGCTCGAGGACCTCGCGGCCGAGATGCAGCGCCTCAGCGCTTCGCCCCCTGAGGAGCTCGAGACGACCCTGCTGGTGCATCCGCAGGTGCTGCAGGATTTCGAGGAGTACAACGATTTCCTCGCGGTCGCGGACGAGCTGCTCGGGGCCTTGGGGCTGAGGGGAGAGCTGCAGATCGCGAGCTTCCACCCGCAGTACCGGTTCGCCGGAACCGACGCGGACGACATCGGCAACGCGACCAACCGTTCGCCTTATCCGATCCTGCACCTGTTGCGTGAGGCGAGCATCACTCGCGCGGTCGAGACGTTCGGTGACACGAGCCGCATCTCGGCAGACAACATCGCGACGCTCGAGGCGCTGGGACATGATGGGCTGGAGGCCGTGCGGCGTGGCCGTGCGGTGCGTCGGTCCACGACGACGCATCCGCCGTCCCACACCTTGAGCCCCAAGAAACTGCTGCACACCAAATGGACGGCGGTGGAGCCGCGGAACAAGGAAAAGCACTTCCTCGTCACGCGGGTCGTCGAACCGGAGCCGCCCGGGTCGCCCGTGGTGTCGGTGGAGATCGAGGCCGTGCATTCCAGACGCGCGCGGGTCATCGCGTGGCGGGAGCTCAAGGACGCGACGCGATGGAAAAGAGGATGGGTGTGATCAGGCGGCCGTGAGCGCCGGTCGTGAGGGCCGGTCGTGAGGGCCGGTCGTGAGGCCCGGTCGTGAGGCCCGGGGTGCCTTCTCGATGCCGGTCGGTGACCTTACCCGCGCAGCGTTGCCGACAATCTCTCGAGGATCGCGCCGCGCGCGCGCGCGGCGAGCGCCTTGCGGTCGGGAAGGTCTGCAGGGTCGAAGGGTTCCAGGAAATGCAGGCGCACGCGCCACGTGCCCCTGCGTGCGAGGAGGCGCCACGCATTCTGTGCACCGGTCTCCAGGCCGATCCATGCGAGGTCGCGGCCGGCCTCGTCGCAGTCGATCACGACCGGCTGCACCCAGGCCTGTCGCGGCGGCGGCACCAGCATGGCGAGCAGCGAGGCCTTGAAAGGGAGCAGCCGGCGACCGTCGCTCGTCGTCCCCTCGGCAAACAGCGCCAGCGTCGAGCGTTCGGTGAACTGCGCACGCAGTGCCGCCACCTGTTGATCGACGCGCAGCCGCTCGGCGCGGTTGACGAAGATCGTGTCGTTGAGGCGGCACAGGACGTTCAACCCAGGCCAGATCGCGATGCCGTGCTGGGCGATGAACGCCGTGCCGGTGACGCCGCCCAGGATCAGCGCATCGGTCCAACTCAGGTGGTTCGCGATGAAGAACACGTCGCGGCGCAGGGGTTGGCCCACGACCTCGACGCGGATGCCACAGGCCCGGGTCGCCCAGCGCATGAACCAGCGGTTCCAGGGCGACGACCCGCCGAGCGCGCGGCAGAGAAGGTGCGGTGGCAGGCAGACGGCGGCGATGCCGAGCAGCCACGCCGCGCGCCCGAGCACCCGCCTCCCGCCGTCGAGATCGCGCCCGAGCGCGCGCAGGAACGCCGCCAAAGCTTCGGCGGGCGAGGGTACCGACGGGGCGACAAAGCCGCTGGAGTCGGGCAGGGGCGGGGGTGCGGGCAGCCCGGGGAGGGCGCCCAGCCACGGATCGGCGTCGGAAACGCGAAGACGCTCCATGGTCAAAGTCTGGGACAATCGCGCTACAGTCTCGTTAAATCCGCCGGGGGCCGGTCAGCCCCGTCGCGCGCGACAGTGGATGCATGGAACTCATGAGCGACCGATCCTTGAACTCTTGTCCGCGTGCCCTTTTGACAAGCTTCGCGCTCATCGTGGGGGCGTTCATCCTGGTGCCCTGCGCCCGCTCGGCGGCGGCCGCGACACCGCTGCCCGCGCCGGTGGCGCAGGTCGCGCGGGCGCTGAAGGTCCCCGAGTCTGCGGTCAGCGTCTGGGTGCAGCGCATCGGCGAGTCCGAGCCGCGGGTCGCCTTCAACGCCGATACGCCGCGCAATCCTGCTTCCGCCATGAAGCTCGTGACCTCCTTCGCTGCGCTGGAGGCCTTGGGGCCGGCCTACACCTGGAAGACCGAGTTCCATCTCGGGCAGCCGCTGCGGCCGGACGGCTCGACCGACGAGCTCTGGGTGCGCGGCGGTGGCGATCCGTTCCTGGTCCTCGAGGATCACTGGAGGATGCTGGGTGCGCTCCGTGAGCGCGGCCTGACGCGGATCGATCGAGGTCTCGTCTTCGATGTGTCCGCCTTCGACCTGCCGCCCGAGGACCCGGGCGCGTTCGACGGTCAGCCTGATCGGGTCTACAACCTCACGCCGCATCCCTTGCTCGTCAATTTCAACGCGGTGCGCTTCCGCATCGACGCGCACGGGGCGGGCGGCGTCGATGTCGCCGCCGTGCCGGCCTTGCCGAACCTGCGCATCGACAACCGTCTGCAGCGCGGTGCGGGCGCCTGCGGCGGCTTCCAGAACGGGGTGGTGATCGCGCTGCGTGAGGCCGAGCGGCGGGATACGGCAGTCCTCGACGGGCGGTTCCCTGCCGCCTGCCGCGAGTACGAACTGTCGCGCACCGTGCTGCAACCGGAGAGCTATGCCTGGGGCCTGTTCGATCTGCAGTGGCGACAACTCGGTGGTGGCCTCCAAGGCGGCTGGCGTCGCGGCGTCCTGCCCGCAGACATCGGCGCGCCGTTCCATGTGCATCGCTCGCGGCCGCTCGGCGAGGTCATCCGCTCCGTCAACAAATCCAGCAACAACGTCATGACGCGGCATCTGGAACTGGCCCTTGGCAGCGAGCGTTACGGCAGCCCGGCCACCCCGGCCAAAGGGCAGCGGGCGATCCTGGATGTCCTCGGCGAGCGCGGGATCGATACCCGGGGCCTCGTGATCGGCAACAGCGCGGGACTGTCGCGCGAGGGGCGGATCAGCGCCCGGCAGTTGGCCGCGATCCTCGGGGCCGCGTGGCGCAGTCCCTACATGCCGGAGTACGCCTCGTCGCTTGCGCTTGCCGGACTCGATGGCACGATGCGCAACCGCTTCCGCAAGTCGCCGGCGACCGGCCGGATGCACCTCAAGACCGGGCGTCTCGATGACGTTTCGGCGGTGGCGGGGTACGTCACCGCCGCCTCCGGTCAGCGGCTCATCGCCGTCGTGCTGGTCAACGCGCCCGAGGCGCATCGCGGTCCGGGCGAGGAACTGCAGGATGCGGTCCTGCAGTGGGTCCACGACCGTCATTAGAGGCGCGTCCGCCGCGATCTTGCCGTGAGGGGTCTTGCGGGTCTGCGCGGTCGACTTCACCATATCGAGGCGGTTCCCGCCGCTCTTCGCCCCTTCATCGTCCACAAAAGGATCTGATCCATGACAGCACCCGTCCGTCCCGGTCTTCGTGCTTGGCTGCCGATGGCGATGGCCTCTTGTCTGTTGACGGTGTCGGCGTCTGCGTCTGCGGGATCCCCCGAGATCGGCGCATGGGGCTTCGATGTCGCCGGCAAGGACACGGCCGTGCGCCCGGGCGACGATTTCTTCCGCTATTCGGGCGGTGGCTGGATGCAGCGAGAGACTCTGCCGGCCGACCGCACCCGCTGGGGCACCTTCGACAAGCTTGCCGACCGCGCAGCCCTCGATACGCGCAAGATCATCGAGGATCTCGCGGCGAACCCGGCCGCCGAAGGGACGCCGCAGCGCAAGATCGGCGACTACTACCGCGCCTTCATGGACACCGCGGCGATCGAGGCGCGCGGCCTCGCACCCGTGCAGCCCGTGCTCGACGAGATCCGCAAGCTCGCCTCCCATGCGGATGTCGCGCGGATCATGTATCGGCCCGATGTCTCGGTCACCGCGCCGATCGTCGGCAGGGTCTCCATCGACCAGAAGGACCCTGATCGTCATGTCGTCACGGTCACCCATGCGGGTCTCGGCCTTCCCGAGCGGGAGTTCTACTTGCGTGATGACGCGCAGTTCCGCGAGATCCGCGACCAGTACCGGGCGCACCTCGCGCGGCTGTTGGAGCTCGGCGGCGTCGCGCGCGGCGCCGAGGCTGCCGGGGCCGCGGGGCGCATCCTCGCGCTCGAGACGGAGATCGCCAAGCTGCATTGGCCGGTCGCCAAGCGCCGCGAGCGCGAGCTGACCTACAACCCCCGGTCGCGCGCGCAGCTCCTCGAGATGACGAAGGGCTTCCCGTTGACGGAGGCCCTGCAGTCCGCGGGGTTCGGCAAGGTGCAGGAGTTCGTGGTGCGCGAGGCCGATGCGATGGCGCCGTTGGCGGCGCTCTTCGGGCAGACCCCCGTCGCGACTTGGCGCGAGTACATGGCCTACCACTACCTGCGCAGCAAGGCGTCGGTCCTGCCGCAGGCCGTGGACGACGAGGTCTTCGCCTTCTACGGCAAGCAGCTCAATGGCCAGCCGGAGCAGCGGCCGCGCTGGAAGCGCGGCGTCGACGCGGTCAATGGCGCGCTCGGTGAGGCCGTCGGGCAGGTGTATGTCGAGCGCCATTTCAGCCCCGAGGCCAAGGCGCAGATGACCACGCTGGTCGAGAACCTGCGCAAGGCCTACGGGCAGCGCATCCGCGCGCTGCCGTGGATGACCGAAGAGACCAAGAAGGTCGCGCTCGAGAAGCTCGCCGCGTTCCGGCCGAAGATCGGCTACCCGGATCGTTGGCGTGACTACTCCGCGCTCGAGGTGTCGGCGTCCGACGCGTTCGGCAACGACCTGCGCGCCGAGCTCTTCGAGGTGCAGCGCTCGCTTGCGCGGCTCGACAAGCCGACCGACCGCGATGAATGGGCCATGACGCCGCAGACGGTCAACGCCTACTACAGCCCGGTGTTCAACGAGATCGTGTTCCCGGCCGCCATCCTGCAGCCGCCGTTCTTCGACCCGGCGGCCGATCCGGCGGTCAATTACGGCGCCATCGGCGGCGTCATCGGCCACGAGATGGGGCATGGCTTCGACGACCAGGGCTCCAAGTCGGACGCCCGCGGCGTGCTGCGCACCTGGTGGAACGAGCGTGACGAGACGGCCTTCAAGCAGCTCGGCGACCGTCTCGCCGACCAGTACTCGCAGTTCGAGCCATTGCCCGGCCTGCGCCTCAACGGGCGGCTGTCGCTCGGCGAGAACATCGGCGATCTGGGCGGCCTGTCGGTCGCGTTCGAGGCCTATCGCTTGTCGCTCGACGGATGGAGCGCGCCGGTCGTCGACGGCATGACGGGCGACCAGCGCTTCTTCCACGGCTGGGCGCAGGTGTGGCGGACGCTGTTCCGCGAGCAGCGGCTGCGCAACCAGATCATGACGGGCCCGCACAGCCCGGCCGAGTTCCGCGTCAACGGCGTCGTGCGCAACCTCGACGCGTGGTACGAGGCCTTCGGCGTGAAGCCCGGCGACAAGCTCTACTTGCCGCCCGAACAGCGGGTGCGGATCTGGTGATGTACGCGTTGAGACACTCGGTCCGTTGGAGGTTCATGGCGCTCAGACGCGCCATGGGGTACGCGGCCAACCCGGTCGTGCATGGCGTCGAGGTGCCGATCGACGTCCTGCCGTCCCGCGCCGCCCTCAAGAATTTCGACGGCGGCAGCTACGAGGGCAAGGAGGCGCGCTTCGTCTCGCGTTACATCCCTCCGGGGGCCGAGGTCGTCGAGCTCGGTGCGAGCCTCGGCGTGATCTCGCAGGTGATCCTCAATACGCGGCCGCGCAGTCTGGTGTCGGTCGAGGCGTTCCCGGAGCTGGCCGAGAAGGCCCGCGAGGTGGTGCGCATCAACAACGGCGGCGGACTGCCCGCGAACTGGACCCTGCTCGTCAAGGCGATCGGCTACCACGGGGCCGAGGTGCACGCGCGGTTCAAGCCCGGCGACAACACATCGGGCAGGGTCGAGCTGCCTGGCGCCGGCGGGGACGGCGAGGTCCGCATCCTTCCGTCGTGCACGCTCGCTGACATCGTCGCCCTGCTGTCGCCTGCGGACAGCGACGCTTGGCTGGTCTGCGACATCGAGGGCATGGAGGTCGAAGTCGTCGAGCACGATGCCGAGGCGCTGCGGCGCTTCGCCGGAATCATCATCGAGACCCACGACGCCGTGGGTAAGGACGGCGTGCGCCTCGGTCATGGCGAAGTGCTCGAGCGGGTGGCGCGCTGCGGCTTCGATGTCATCGACCGCCACGGCCGGGTCGCCTGCCTCGTTCGCAAGCGCTGACCGGCGCGATCACTCCGGCCGGTCGCTGAAGATCTCCTCGATCGGCAGCCCGAAGGCGCGTGCGATCGCGAACGCGAGCGGCAGCGACGGGTCGAAGCGGCCGGTCTCGACCGCATTCACCGTCGGCCGTGACACGCCGAGCAGGTCGGCGAGCTCGGCCTGCGACATATGGCGCTCGGCGCGCAGGACGCGCAGCTTGTTCCTCATCCGCGCCACTCGGTGGCGCTGCGCGAGAACGCGCCGGGCATACGCAGTGACATGACCGCGATGCAGATGACCCAGTAGAGGCCGTAGGTCAGGACGGCGAGGTTGGCGGTTCCGATGTCAGGGGTGATGCCCGACTGCCGCAGCGCGATGTGGCCGAGGGCGGCGAGCCAGCAGACGGCGGCCATGATCGCCAGGCACTGGAAGGAGATCAGGCGTTGGAACTCGTCGGCGGCCTTGAAGCTGTGCCAGTCCTTGCGTATCCCGGCCGCCGCGAACGCGACGGTCAGCACACAGAGACCCGTGCCCGTGGCGCCATCGATACGCGTGCCGATGGCGAGCAACCACAGCCCGACGAGCGTCAGGATCAGGCCTGCGGTGCCCGTGCGTACGGTGTTCAACTCCGAGCGCCCGACATCGAGCAGCTGGTGGGCGTCGGGACTCTTGGATTGCAGTCACAGGCTCGCCGCGATCGCGCTGAGGATCCCGAGCACGGAGACGCTGGTGATGTCCATCCAGCCGGAGTTGGCGATGGTCGCCGCTAGCGGGCTCTCCGCGTCGGTGAGGCCTGGACGGCCGCCTAGCAGCATGAGCATCACGAAGGCGAACAGCGCTCCCGCCACCCCGCCGGCCAGGAGGTTCACGAGCATCAGCCGTGACCGGTCAGCGCCATCAGGCCGAGGGATGAAATCCGGCCAAAAGCGGGCGGCGAGCAGCGCATAGGCCGCGACGCCGGCGAGCAGCACGTCGGTCGTATAGTTGCCAAGGCGCATGCCGATCGAGGCGAGCGTGTCGCGCCATTCGTAGTGGCCACGGATGAGGCTCGCCTTGACGAGCAGGATCTCGATGCCCATCAGCGCGAAGCGCGCAAGGATGGGCCATTCGGCGGAACTCAGGGAGCGCATCGACATCGTGCCTGCCTCCGGTCTCGGGCCATCAGGCTAGCATCCGTCGCGCCCGTCCGCAGCGTCGGCGCGGGCCGGGCGCGGCTCGAACGCGACCACATGGTCGGTCTCGAGGCGTACGCCGATCCGTTCCCCGATCTGGTGGTCGTGGTGGCTGGGCACGAGCGAGAGCACCTGCGAGCCGTCGGGTAGTCGCAGCGTGTAGAGGAAGTCCGCACCCCGGAAGGCCTTGGCGACGACCTCGGCGGTGATCGGGCTGGCGTCGTCGTGCACGATGTCGTCGGGGCGCAGCAGCAGGTCGACCGTCGAGCCGGGCGCGCAGGTGCAGTCGGTGGCGAGAGGGTCGCTCGCCGGGCCGATCGCGGTGTCGATGGAGCCGTCCGCGCGGCAGGCGCCGACCACGAAGCTGCCCGACCCCACGAACTCGGCCACGAAGCGGGTCGAGGGCCGGTGGTAGAGGTCATAGGGCGTCGCCCACTGCTCGATGAGACCGTCGCGCATCACGCCGACCTCATCGGCGATCGCGAAGGCCTCCTGCTGGTCGTGCGTGACGAGGAGTGCAGTCGTGCCGTAGCGCTTGAGGAGCTGGCGCAGTTCGGCGCCGAGCTGGCGTCGCAGCTCCGCGTCGAGGCTCGAGAGCGGCTCATCGAGCAGCAACAGGTCGGGCCCCGGTGCGAGCGCCCGCGCGAGCGCCACGCGCTGCTGCTGGCCGCCGGACAGTTCGTGCGGGCGGCGGGCGGCGAGCCCGGCGAGCCCCACCGCATCGATCAGCTCCAGCGCGCGGGTGCGGCGCTCCGCCGCCGGTCGGCCGTGCAGCCCGAAGGCGACATTGCCGAGCACGTCGAGGTGCGGGAACAGCGCGTGGTCCTGGAACACCATGCCGATGCGCCGCTCGTGAGGCGGCACGTGGACGCCCGGCGCGGTGAGCTCGCGCCCGTCGGCGAGCACACGCCCCGAGTCTGCCGGCTCGAAGCCGGCGATGATGCGCAGCAAGGTCGTCTTGCCGCAGCCGCTCGGGCCGAGCAGGCAGCCGATCGTCCCCGGCGCCAGCGTGAACGACACCCCGTGCAGCACGGGTGTGCCGCCGAAGGCGCGTCGTATCGTGTCGATCTCGAGACGCATCGCGCCGGCCTCAGTCCGCGCGCTCGGCGCGCCGGAGCAGCAGCGCCACGGGCAGCAGGCCGACGAGCACGATCGCGAGCGCCGGCAACGCGGCGCGGGTCCACTCGCCTTCCGAGGTGAGCTCGAAGACGCGCACGGCGAGCGTGTCCCAACCGAAGGGACGCGTCATGAGCGTGATCGGCATCTCTTTCATGACATCGACGAACACCAGCGCCGCTGCCGTGAGCAGCCCGGTGCGCAGCAGCGGCAGGTGCACGCGCCGCACCAGCGCGGCGCCGTTCGCGCCGAGCAGCCGTGCCCCGTCATCGATCGTGCGGGTGATGCGCCCCAGATGGGCCTCGATCGGCGCATGGGCCACCGCGAGGAAACGCACCGCATAGGCGAGCAGCAGCACCGCGACCGTGCCCTGCAGGTAGAGCGGCCAGTCCGCGCCGAGCGCGCGGCCGACCGCCTCGAAGAGGTTGTTGAGCCCGGCCACCGGCAGGAACACGCCGACCGCGAGCACGGCGCCGGGCAACGCGTAGCCGAGGGTCGCGAGCCGCGCGAGGCCGCGGGTCGGGCCATCGGGCCGCGCGCGCACCGCGTAGGCGAGCGCCAGCGCGAGCGCGCAGACCAGCGTCGCCGCCATCAGGCCGAGCGCGATGCTGCGGGCTGCCGCCGCCCACCAATCGGCATCGAGGTCGCGCGCGGCGTGGTCGAGCGCCCAACCGACGAGCGTGATCCCGGGCAGCACCAGCGCGGCCAGCAGCACGGCGGCGGGCGCGGCGGTGGCCGCTGCAGCGCGCCACCCGAAGAGCCTGCGCCGCGGCGCCTCGGGGCCGCCGAGCGCGGTGTGGCGCTGCGCGGCCCGGGCGCGTTGCTCGAACACCAGGGCCACCGTGACGAGCAGCACCAACAAGCCCGCGAGCTGCAGCGCCGCTTCGATGGAGTAGAGCGCTGACCAGGCCCGCCAGATGGCCGTGGTGAAGGTGTCGTAGTTGAACACGGCGACGGTGCCGAAATCCGCCAGCGTCTCCATCGCCACGAGCGCCGCGCCGCCCGCGATCCACGGCCGTGCCATCGGCAGCTGTACCCGCAGCAACGCCTGTCGTGGCGTGAGTCCGAGCGATGCGGCGACTTCGAGCGCGCGCCGTCCCTGCGTCGCGAACGCGCCGCGCGCGAGCAGGTAGACATACGGGTAGAGCGCGAGCGACATCACCAGGATCACGCCGCCGGTCGAGCGGATCGGCGGCAGGCGCAGGTCGGATCCGAACGCGCCGCGCAGCCAGGTCTGCACCGGGCCGGAGAAATCGAGTCCGGCGACGGCGACGAACGCCAGCACGTAGGCGGGGATCGCCATCGGCAGCAGCAGCGCCCAGGCGAACACGCCACGCAGCGGGAAGTCGTGGGCGCTGACGAGCCACGCCAGCGCGGTGCCGATGACGCCGGCGAGGGCGGTGACGCCGACGACCAGCACCAGCGTGTTGACGAGCACACCCGGCACCACATGCTCGAAGAGATGGCGCATGTCGGCGGCCGGCGCCCCGAAGGCACCGACGATGAGCGACGCCAGCACCGCGAGCGGCAGCGCCGCGACCGCCGCGGCGATGAGGAGCGGCGCGCGACCGCTGCCGCGGTGTAGCGCCGCGACCGCGTTCAACGCCAGCCGACCCGGTCCATGAGTTTCGCGGCCGTGGGCTGCAGGCGACCCACTTCCGCGACGGCGATCGGATCTTGCTTGAAGGCGCCGAAGCCGCGCACGATGTCGCTCGGCTGCGCCTGCGGGTTGGCGGGATATTCCTGGTTCGCACCGGCGAAGCGCACTTGCACCTCCGCCGTGGACAGCCACTCCAGCAGCTTCACGGCGGCCTCGCGGTTCTTGGCGTGCGTGGTGAGGCCCGCGCCCGAGATGTTCACGTGCGCGCCTGCGCCGTCCTGGTCGGGCCAGCGGATCGCCACCGGCACCACGCCCTTCTCGGCGATCATGCGGCCGAGGTAGTAGTGGTTGACGATGCCGACGGCGCACTGACCGGCGATGATCGCCTCCAGCAGCAGCGTGTCGCTCGAGAACGGCTCGGTGGCGAGGTTCGCGACCCAGCCGCGCACGATCTCCTCGGTCTTCGGTTCGCCGTAGCGCGCGATCAGCGCCGCCACCAAAGACCGGTTGTAGACGTGCTTCGAGCTGCGCAGGCAGAGCTTGCCTTTCCAGGCCGGCGAGGCAAGGTCCGCGTAGCCCTTGACCTCGGCCGCGAAGCGCTCGGGTGCATAGGCCGTCGTCGAATGGGCGATGGTCCGCGCGCGCACGGCAAGGCCGTACCAACGGTTGCCCGGGTCGCGCAGGTTGGCCGGGACGTTGGCCATGAGCGTCGGGCTTTCGAGCGGCGCGAGCAGCCCTTGGTCCGCGGCGAACCAGAGGTCGCCGGCGTCCACGGTGATGAGCACGTCGGCCGGCGTGTCGGCGCCTTCGGTGCGCAGACGCTGGATCAGCGGTCCGGCATCGTCCGTCACGGCGCGGATCTTCGTGCCCGTCGCTTTCGTGTACTCGGCGAAGAGATCCTCGACCAACTGGTACTTGCGCGCGGTGTAGACCACCACTTCGCCGCCATCGGCCGCGGTGGCCGACGGGCTGGTAGCGGCCGGCGCCGTCGACGCCGCATCGGGGCGACTGCAGCCGGTGATCAGGGCGACGGCGGCGAGGACGGGCACGAGGCGAAGAAAGGTCATGGTGGCGGTCCGCAGATAAGAATGATTCTCATTCATGATATCAAAGCGCGTGGCCATCGGCTACCGTCCATGGCGGCGGGTCAGGACATGGCCCGGGACCGGTTCAGCCAGGCCGTGAAGACGCTGGCGGTGACGAACATGATGATGCTGTAGACGGCGGCCGGCACCGACATCGCGGCGTTCTGCAGCACGTTCAGCGCGATGAAGATCGCGAGCGTCCCGTTGTGGATGCCGATCTCCATCGAGATGGCGATGGCCTGTCCGCGCGGCAGCGCCAGCACTCGGGGCAGACCGTAACCGATCGCCATGCTGAGCAGGTTGAAGGCGAGGCACACGGCGCCCACGGCGGCGATGAAGCCCGGCAGGCGTTCCCATTCGGCCACGATCGCCGCCACGATCACCGCGGCGAGCACCAGCACGGCGAACACGCGGATCGGGCGCTCGAGCGCGGCGGCAAGCCGCGGCTGCCCGGCCCGCAGCGCCATACCGAGGACCACCGGCACCACGATGATCGCGGCGACCTCGACGATCTTGCGCGTCGGCGGCGGCACGTACTGGTCCTGTCCGAGGAAATGCGCGAGGGAGGCATCGACGATCAGCGGCAGCGTGGCGAGGGCGAGCAGGCTGTTGACTGCGGTGAGCGTGATGTTGAGCGCGACATCGCCGTGCGCGAGGTGGCTGTAGATGTTGGCCGTGGCACCGCCCGGCGAGGCGGCCAGCAGCATCAGTCCGACCGCGAGTTCGGGTGGCAGGTCGGCAAGCCGGGCGAGCAGGTAGGCGATGGCCACCAGCACCACCGTCTGCGCGAACAGACCGACCAGCACGGCTTTGGGGAACCGCACGACGCGTGCGAAATCGGCGATCGTCAGGGACAGGCCGAGGCCCAGCATGACGATGCCGAGCGCCACGGGCAGCAGCGACGTGGTCAGGACCGAACTTTCCATGGACCAGCATGTTAGGGATGTATGGCTGCGGTCGCCACTTGGGGCCGCGCGCCGGGCATGCCCGACCGTCAGCCGTCGTGGTGATTGCGGTTTTATCGAAACAAAGATTCGATTTATTTCGATTGAGTCGAACTGTTGTCACGGCCATCCTGTGCGCCTCGCATGGAGGCGCGCCCGATGAAGACTGCAATGTGGTCCCTGTCTGCCCTCATCGCCCTCGTCTGGACCGGCCTCGCCGCCGTCACGGCACAGGTGGTCGGCTGGGTCGGACAGCGGCTCGCGGTAGCCGGCACGGACACCCTCGGCGAGGCGGCTGCGGCGCTCGCCTTGCCGTCCTGGCTCGGTCCCTGGGTCGACACCGCGACCTGGAACGCCTGGGTGCAGGCCATCGCCGGTGCTGCGGCCGGGCTCGAGCGCACGTTCCCGGCCTTGGGCAACGCCGTCGAATGGCTGGTCCCCGCCGTTTGGGTGATGTGGGGCCTCGGCCTCGCCGCGCTCCTCGCGCTTGCCTTGGTCGGCCACTTCGCGCTCGGCCGCCTGACCGGCTCGCTGCCCTCCCTGCCCAAGATCTGACGCCGTACCGATCGGCCCTGTATCCACCACGACCCCGCATCCACCACGAGGAAACACCCGGACATGGAGTTCCTGCATACCGTCTGGCTCGGCATGCCCGCCTGGATCTGGCTCGCCTTCATCGCGACCGTGCTCGCGTTGCTCGCCTTTGACCTCGGTGTCATGCACCGCAACGCGCGCGAGATCGGCGTGCGCGAGAGCCTCCACATGTCGGCGCTGTACATCGGCCTCGGGCTCGCTTGGGCGGTCGCGGTGTACTGGATCTACCACGCCTATTCGGGCACGGCGTCGATCGACCCGCAGATCGCGTCGGCCGCGACGGCGGGTGAGCGCGCCTGGACGGCGGTCCAGCTCTACATCACGGGCTACCTCGTCGAGAAGACGCTGGCGCTCGACAACGTCTTCATCATCTCGATGATCTTCACCTACTTCGCGGTGCCCCGCGAATACCAGCACCGCGTGCTCTTCTGGGGCATCCTCGGCGTGATCGTGCTGCGCGCGATCATGATCGGGCTCGGCGCCGCGCTCGTCATGCAGTTCGCGTGGGTGATGTACTTCTTCGCCGTGATCCTCATCGCGACCGGCGTGAAGATGCTCGTGATGATGGACAAGAAGCCGGATCTCTCGGACAACCCGGTCCTGCGCTTCATGCGCAAGCGCCTGCGGGTCACCGAGACGCTGCACGGACAGGCCTTCCTCGTCCGTCAGCCCGACCCGCGCACCGGCAAGCTGGTGCTGTGGGCCACGCCGCTCTTCCTCTGCCTTGTCCTGGTGGAGGTCGCCGATCTCGTGTTCGCCATCGACTCCGTGCCGGCGATCTTCGCCATCACGCCGGACGCCTTCATCGTCTACACCAGCAATATCTTCGCGATCCTCGGCCTGCGCGCGCTCTATTTCGCGCTCGATGCCGTGGTGCATCGCTTCCACTACCTCAAGTACGCGCTCGCGATGGTGCTGATCTTCATCGGCCTCAAGATATTCGCCGGGGACTGGCTGTTCGGCGGCAAGATGCCGGCGTCCATCAGCCTGTCGGTGACGGGCCTGCTGCTCGCCGGCGGCATCGTGGTGTCGCTCTGGAAGACGCGTGGCGGGAACGGCCCGTCGCCCGGCGGGGCGACGGGTTGAGTCGCCGGAGCGGCTAGGGCTGGCGGGCCTTCGCCGCCTCCTCGTGCCGCACCAGTTCGTCGAACAGCCGCACCCCGAAGCCCACGGCGCCCTTGGGTTCGGTCGGACGGCCGACCGAGTCCCAGGCGGTCCCCGCGATGTCGATGTGGACGAACGGGGTCGTGGGCTGCGCCCACTCCATGATGAACGCGGCACCGAACGAGGCGCCGGGCGCACTGCCGCCCTCGGTGACGTTCTTCACGTCGGCGATGTCGCTCTTGAGCGACTTGACCGTCGCTGGTGTCACCGGCAAGCGCCACAGCGGCTCGCCCGCCGCTTCGCCCGCCGCGATGAACCGCGCGGCCAGGGCATCGTCCATCGTGAAGAGGCCCGCGTGGTCCGGACCGAGCGCGCGCACCACCGCGCCCGTCAGGGTCGCGATGGTCACCGCGAGCCGGGGCGAGTGCTTCTGCTGCACCCACCACAACGCATCGGCGAGCACCAAGCGGCCCTCCGCATCCGTGTTCAGCACCTCGATGGTCTTGCCGCTCATCGAGGTGAGCACGTCGCCCGGCCGGATCGCATTGCCGTCGGGCATGTTCTCCGCGAGCGCCAGCACCGCGATCGCGTTCACCTTGGCTTCACGGCGCGCCAGCGCGAGGAGCGCGCCGGCCGTCGCCGCGGCGCCCGACATGTCCGAGCGCATCCGCCACATGCCTTCGCCCGGCTTGATGGAGATGCCGCCGGTGTCGAAGGTGATGCCCTTGCCGACGAGGGCGATCGGTGCCTCGCCCGGCTTGCCGCCGCGGTACTCGACCGCGACGAGCCGCGGCGGCCGCGTCGATCCCTGGCCCGTGCCGTACAGCGCGCCCATGCCGAGCGCCTGGATCTGCCGCTCGTCGAGCACCGTCACGGTCGTCTTGGCGACACCCTGGAACTTGCGTCGCACCTCGCCCGCGAACCACTCGGGGCTCTTGATGTTGGAGGGCGTGGAGATCAGGTCGCGCGCGAACGCGACCCCCTCGAAGACGGCCTCGCCTTCGGTGCGGAACGCGGCCTTCGATGCCGCAGCCCGCGGCGCGAGGAAGGTCAGGCCGGAACCACGCTGTGCGGTGGCGCCAGCCGCTGCGGGCGCCCCCCATTTGCCGAAGTCGTACTCGCCGAGCCGTGCGCCGAGGGCGGCCTCGGCGGCATCGTGTTCCACATCCCGGGCGTCCGGGACCACCACCTGCGCGTCCGTCGGCCAACCCGCTGTGCCTTTCGCGGCGAGCGCGCCGAAGGTCCGCAGGTCGACCGCCGATTTGAGGTTCGCGCCCGTGCCGATCAACAGCACGGCGGGGTGCGGGCCCACGCCATAGAGCGTCAAGGTCTGGCCGGGCTCGCCCTTGAACTTCGCGAGCTTGATCGCCTCGGCAAGCGCGCCTTGCGCGGCCGCATCGATCGCTGCCGCGATGCCCTCGAGCGCGCCGTCCTTGCCGACGGGCAGCACGACCATGCCCGCCGGCGGGCGCCCGGCCTCCGCAAAATCGATGGCGCGCGGCGCGGCGGTGGCCGCGGCGACAGACGAGAGGCAAAGCAGCGTGAGGGCGAACGGGGCGAGTGGTCTCATCGGTGGACTCTCCACGAGGGGCAGGTGGCGGGGTCAAAGCGAGGCCAAGGATTGTCGACGGTTCCGCAGACCCGATACAAGCATCGGAGGAGGGCGCTGCGCGGTCGGCGGTGACCGCCGGAGGCTGCCGTATACGCCCTACGGCAGGGTCGTCCGCGCCTCTTGCTCGGCCCGCCACGCCGCGCGGAGGTTGTCCGCGGTCGGGCCTTGTCCGTCCGGGCGCCAGCCTGGCGGGCCGAACATGTACTTGAAGACCTCGCGCGGACTGCGCGCCGAGGACACGTCGCGCGCCATCGCCGCCCATTCGTGGAAGGCGATCTTGATGGGGTTGAAGGTGTCGATGTTCTTGATGAGGCCGTAGCGGCAGGGCTCTTCGTCGCGCTCGGCGGCGAAGGTGCCGAACAGTCGGTCCCAGACCATCAGCGTGCCGCTGTAGTTGCGGTCGACATAGCCCGGGTTGGACGCGTGGTGCACGCGATGGTGCGAGGGCGTGTTGAAGAGGTATTCGTACCAGCGCGGCATGCGGCGGATCGCTTCGGTGTGCAGCCAGAACTGGTAGAGCAAGCTGAAGCCGCTCATGGTGAAGATCATCTCGGGCGGGAAGCCGAGCAGCGCGAGCGGGAACCATGGTGCCCAGGTGCCGACCAGCACGCCCGTCCACGGCTGGCGGATCGCGGTCGAGAGGTTGTAGTGCTGCGAGGAGTGGTGGTTGACGTGCGCCGCCCACCAGAAGCGGCACTCGTGGCTCGCGCGGTGGAACCAGTAGTAGGCGAAATCGTCCAGGAAGAAGAGCGCGACCCAGGCGAGCGGCGACGCCGCCGAGATCTCGAACAGCTTGTGCTCGTAGAAGAAGGCGAACATCGCGACCGCGACGCCGGCGAGCAGCACGTTGGTCGTGTAGTTGCCGAGGCGCATGCCGATCGAGGCGAGCGTGTCGCGCCATTCGTAGTGGCCACGGATGAGGCTCGCCTTGACGAGCAGGATCTCGATGCCCATCAGCGCGAAGCGCGCGAGGACGAGCCATTCGGCGGAACTCAGGGCACGGATGGACATCACGGGTCTCCGCAGGTGGGGTGCTGGTGCAGGCCTTTGTCCGGACGCTACCTCAGCCTGATGTTACCTCAGCATCGTGCGGCGCTGCCGGGGGTGGGCGGATCGACGATGCGATCCGCAAGGCGGCGTCCGCTATCATCTTCGATGCGTCATGATCGACCCATCGCCACCGCCCGAGGACCCCCGACCGTTCGTCGTGCCTTGTGCACGTCTCGATGCGCGTGCGCCCTTGCGCTGGTTGGCGCTCGGTTGGCGCGACCTGCGTCGCGCACCGGGCCTGACGGCGGCGTTCGGGATCCCCATCGTGCTCGTCAGCGCGGGAGTAAGCCTGCTGGCGTGGCAGCTCGGACGGTTCGCGTTGCTCGCGACGCTGCTGTCGGGTTTCGTGTTCATCGCGCCCTTGCTCGCGGTCGGTCTCTATGGTGTCAGCCGCGCCCTCGAGGGCGGTCGCGAACCGTCGCTCGCCGGGAGCCTCCGGCTCGCCCGCCGGGTGGTCGGGCAGGCGGCGGTGTTCGCGCTCCTGCAGATGGTGGTGCTCTTCACGTGGTCGCGCGCCGGGATGATGGTCGGTGCTTTCCTGCCGATCGAGGACGGCAGCTTGCATTCGCTGCTCGAGTTCCTGGTGGTGGGATCGGTGGTCGGCAGCGTGTTCGCCGCCTTCACCTTCGCGGCCACAGTCTTCAGTCTGCCGATGGTCGCCGACCGCGACGTCGACATGGTCACAGCCACGGTGTCGAGCATCCACGCCGTGCTGCGCAACAAGCGCGTCATGGCCTTCTGGGCGGCGCTGATCGCGGCGCTCACGGCGCTCGGGTTCGCGACCTTGCTGGTGGGTCTCGGCCTGCTGATGCCTTGGCTCGCGTATTCGGCCTGGCATGGTTATCGCGAGACGCTGGATGCGTCATCATGGCCGCGGCTCGTCGAGGACGGCGGGGGCGGCGCCGACACGGTCGGGAGAGAGGCTTGATGGAACCCGGTCACTGGCTCTACATCCACATCCTGTTGCTGGTGTTCTGGCTCGGCACCGACCTCGGGGTGCTGATCCTCGCGCGCGCGGCGCGCCGCAGCGACCTGTCGTTCCCGCAGCGTGCCGTGCTGCTGCAGTACGCCATGATCATCGACATCCTGCCGCGCGTCTGCCTCACGCTGTCGTTCGCCGTCGGTCTGCACCTCGCGGCCGCGTCGGGGTGGGTGTCGCCGCCGCCCATCGCCTTCGCGGCGGCGTGGATCGTCGGCCTGCTCTGGCTGGCCTTGCTCTACGCGTTGCACAAGGCCGAGGGCACGCCCCGGCACGCGGGGTACGCCGCGGTCAACCTCGCGCTGCAGGCCCTGCTCGGCGCGGGCGTGATCGGGCTCGGAGTCGCGTCGCTGCTCGGCAGCGGGCCGTTCCCTGCGGGGTGGCTGGCCGGCAAGGTGCTGCTCTTCGGTCTGGTGTTCCTCTGTTCGATCATGATCGACCTCGAGTTCCGGCCGATGGGTCCCGCCTTCGCGCGCCTCGCCACCGAGGGGTCCACCCCGCAGATCGAGGCGGTGATCGGTCGCGCGGTCGACCGGGCGGTCCTGTGGGTGGCCGCGATCTACGTGCTGCTGTTGTCCATCGCTTTCTTGGGAGCCGTCAAACCATGATCCAGCCTTCTTACACTCTTGTCCCAGGCCATCTGCCGGCGGGCGCGACGCCGCCCACGGCTGCGGCGCTGCAGGCCTTCATCGAGGCGGCGGTGCGCGCCTGTCCGGAGATCGGGCCGCATCCGGTCTGCGAGGTGCGCTGGATCGGCCTCGATGCCGAGAGCACGTTGGCGATCTTCGAGCTCATCCGCGCCCGCGACAAGACCGGCACCTTCACGCTGCCCTGGATCGTCGAGCGTACGGGACAGCCCGTGCCTCGGGTCGGCGCGCTGCTGGTGCTGATCGACATGGGCGGTCGGCCGACCTTGATGCTGCGCACGTGCGCGGTGCGCGAGGCGGTGTTCGGCAACGTCACGGCCGAGGACACGGCGGTCGACGGGTCGCCGGTGCGCGACCCTGCGGTCTGGGTGCCGCTGCACACCGTGTATTGGAACGCGCTGCTCGAGCCTTTCGGGCTGACGGTCAGCGACGACATGCCGTTCTGGGTCGAGGCTTTCGAGCTGCTCCACGACGCGGACGCCGCCCGTCGCGGATGAAAAAAAACCCCGGCCCCCTCGCGAGGGGCCGGGGTCGTCGGATCACGCGCTCAGAGCGCGCCGAAGTTGTAGCGGAACCCGAGCTTCCAGGTGCGCGGCAGTCCGGGGAACTGCGTCGCGAACCCGAGCTGGCCGAAGTTCAGCGTCGAGTGGAAGTACTCCTCGTTGCTGCAGTTCTTGCAGCTCGCGGTGAGCGCCCAGCGACCGCTGTCGGGGCGGTAGCCGACGGACAGGTCGAAGAGGTCGATCGCCGGTGCCAACTCGACCGCCGCGTTCTTCAGGCCGTTGTAGTACTCGTCCTGGTGCGAGAACGAACCCGTGGTGATGATCCGGCCACCGAGCGACGGCACTGCCACGTCCCAGTTGAAGCCCAACTGGTAGGACAGCTCCGGCGTACGCTTGACCTGGTTGCTCTTCGGGAAGTCGGCGCCCACGAGCTTCTTGTACTCGTTGTCCATCTGGCCGAGGCTGGCGAAGAAATCCAGGCCGTCGGTGGCGACGAACGCGAGCTCGACCTCGAAGCCGTCGATCTTCACTTCGGCGGCGTTGACGGTCACGAAACGACCGGCATCGTTGAGGGCGGTGACGATGAAGTCGTCGTAGTCGGCCTGGAAGTAGGTGAGGTTGGCGCGCAGGCGGTCATCCATCCACTCGCTCTTCATGCCGAGCTCGATGGACTTCACCGTCTCCGGCTGGAAGTCCACGAAGTCGCGCACGTCGGTGACGCGGGCGTTCCAACCGCCGGACTTGAAGCCCTCGGTGTAGCTCGCATAAGTCAGCAGATCGTCGCTGTGACGGTACTGCACGGCGAACTTCGGCGTGAACTCCGAGAAGTCGAGCTTGGTCGGCGTGCCGTTGGCCAGGATCTCCGGGTTGCCCCAGAGGCGCACGAGCGCGCCCGGGACGCCCGGGTAGTTGTTGCCGCCGACGTTGCGCGGGCCGCCGCCCGGCGCGACGAAGTACTGTGTGTTGTTGACGGTCTTCTTCTCTTCGGTCTGGCGTCCGCCTGCCGTCAACGACCACTGGTCGTTGAGGTTGAAGGTCGCCTCCGCGAAGATGCCGTAGCTCTCGTTGTCGTTGCGCAGGTCGCGGCGGAAGTTCGCCGCGACGGCGCCGCCGAACAGGAACAGCTCATCGCCGATGTCGGAGCGGTTCTTCTCGTCCATGTAGAAGATGCCCGCCAACCAGTCGATACGGCCGGCGTCGCCCGAGAACACGAACTCCTGGCTCAGCTGCTCGTGGTTGCTCTTGTGCGGCAGGATGTACTGCGACGGTGCGGCGTCGGAGAGGTCGAGCAGGAAGCGCTGGTTGAGGTCGCGCCATCCGGTGATCGACTCGACCGTGACGCTGCCGAGCTTGAAGGTGCCGCCCAGCGTGACGGCGGTCTGGTCGGTCTCGGCGAACTGGTCGCGCAGCCCGCTGACCACCGTGAAGAGGTCGCGGTCGGTGTTGCGCGCGAAGTCGGAGCCGGTGAGGCCGGTGCCTTCTTCGTCGGCGTATTCGACGGCCAGCGTGAAGTCGACGTCGTCGTTCGGCTGGAAGCGCAGCTGCGCGCGGGCGCCGTAGCCCTCCGGCGCCCAGATCTCTTCTTTGGTGGTGAGGTTCTTGATGTAGCCCTCGTCCTGGCCGAGCACGAAGCCGTTGAGGCGCAGCGAGAGCGTGTCGCCGATCGGCGCGTTGATCATCGCCCGGCCGGTGTAGGCGTCGTAATCGCCGTACGACAGGTCGACGTAACCCTTGAGTTCGTCCTCAGGCTTGCGGGTGATGACCTTCACGGCGCCGCCGGAGGTGTTGCGGCCGTAGAGGGTGCCCTGCGGGCCGCGCAGGACCTCGATGCGGTCCATGTCGTAGAGGAAGGCGTTGTTGTTGATCTGGCGCGCGATGTACACGCCGTCGACATAGGTGCCGATCGCCGGATCCGAGGTGGACAGCGACTCGTCCTGGCCGACGCCGCGCAGGAAGAACGCGGTGGCGCTGCCGAGGCCGACGTTGTTGCTGCCGACGAGGTTCGGGACCTTCGAGATCACGTCGAGCGTGTTGGTGACCTGCTGGCGCTCGAGGTCTTCGGCGCTGAGGGCGGTCACGGAGATGGGCACGTCCTGCAGCGAGGCGGCGGTGCGCTGTGCGGTGACGGTCACTTCGGCCAGCACAAGATCGTTCGCCGAGTCTTGTGCGCCGGCGACGGCCGCGGCGGTGGCGCCGAAGGTCGCGAGGGCGATGCGGATGGCACGGTTCAATGGGTTCAAGGGATCCTCTCCAGAGGGTGAGAACGAGGTTCGACTATAGAACAAAACCGGGCGTGGCGCAGTCGCAACAAAGTCGCGCTGTCGTCGGGCGGATCCCGGCGGTTGCGTTGTATCATCGACGTGTCCCTGCTCACCTCCACCAAGGTTTACCCATGCAGCGCACCCTTCTCTCCATCCGTCTCGGGTCGGCCGCGTCCCTGCAGCCGGTATCCGTGTTTTCCGTCCGCCTTGTGGTGGGCTGAGCATGGCCGCCACATCAAAGAAAATCCTGCGGACGCCGACGCGCGGTCCGATGGTGGCTGCGGCGCTGGCTTGGACATTGGTCGTGGCGCTGGCGTCGGCGGGGGCGTCGTCCCCGGCCGCGTCGCCCTCACGCGCCACCGAAAGCACGGCGGCGCAAGGGCGCGTGATCGCTTCGGCGGACGGCTTCCGGGTGCTCTCGAGCCGCGAACGCATCGAGCCCGAGAACCGCATGGTGCGCGACCGTCTTGAGACGTTGTTGCCGCGGCTCATGGCCGAGGCCGGTCTCGACATGTGGCTCGTGGTCAACCGCGAGTACGCCGAGGATCCGGTGTATTTCACGTTGGTACCCCAGCCCTCGTTCGCGGCGCGGCGCACCACGATGCTGGTGTTCAACCGTCGACCGGACGGCACGGTGGAGCGTCTGTCGGTCAACCGTTACCCGCTCGGCGAGCCGTACGAGTCCGCGTGGGCGGGCGGCGACCTCGACGCGCAATGGCAGGCCCTGGCCGACGTCATCGTCAAGCGCGACCCGAAGCGCATCGGCATCAACGTGTCGCGCGAGTGGCCGGTCGCCGATGGGCTCACGGCCGCGTTGCACGACCGCTTGCGCGAGGTGCTGCCGCCGGCTTATGCGCAGCGGCTGGTGCCCGCCGAGTCGCTGGTGGTGCGGTGGCTCGAGACCCGGACGGCCGCGGAGCTCGCGGTCTATCCGCAGATCGTCGCGATCGCCCGCGGGGTCATCGCCGAGGCGTTCAGCGCGCGTGTCATCACGCCCGGCGTGACCACGACGCAGGACGTCGCCTGGTACATCCGCGAGCGCTTCGAGTCGCTCGGGCTGCCGATCTGGTTCTTCCCGGACGTGAACCGCCAGCGCCGCGGCATCGACTGCAAGGCCGATGCGCCGTTCTGCGGCGGCAGCGGTGTGATCGAGCCCGGCGACGTGCTCCACACCGATGTCGGCATCTGCTACCTGAAGCTCTGCTCCGACACCCAGGAGATGGGCTATGTGCCGCGGCTTGGCGAGGTGGGCGTCCCCGCCGGCCTCGAGGCGGCGATGCGGGTCGGCAACCGTTGGCAGGACCTGCTGACCGGTCATTTCGCCACCGGTCGGACCGGCAACGAGGTCTTGGCGCGCACCCTGGCGTCCGCCCGACAGGCCGGCATCCAGGCCAGCGTCTACACCCACCCGCTCGGGATGTTCGGCCATGCGCCGGGTCCCACCATCGGCATGTGGGACAACCAGGGCCCGACCCCGGTGCAGGGAGATTGGCCGCTGCACCCCAACACGGTCTACGCCATCGAGGGCAATGTGAAGGTCGCGATCCCCGAGTGGGGCGGCCAACTCGTCCAGATGAAGCTCGAACAGGACGCGGTGTTCGATGGTTCGAGCGTGACCTACCTCGCGGGGCGACAGACGACCTGGCACGTGGTGCGCTGAACCGGCACGACGGCCCGGTCGCGGGGCCCCGGGGTGGTCCGCGCAAGACCGTTGCGCCAGATGGGTGCGCCAGCCCGTCGGGCTAGACCTTTGGTAGCACTCGGCGACGGCTTCGGGCGGATACATTGGCGGGGGTGGCGTCGCCGACGCCGCTTTCGCTCCTCCCCGATGTCCCATCCCTTAATGAGGCAAACATGAGCGCCTACGCCCACTCACGCCGTCGTCCTTGTGCCTTCGCTATGTATCGCGCCGTTTGCATGCCGATCGTCGCGGCGGCGACGCTGCTCTCGGGCGCCGCATCCGCGCAGGACGCGCGCTATGAGTCGCTCGCGAACACCCCGATGTTCGAGAACCGCGTCGCCGCAGGGTCGGCGCAGACGCTGATGGACGAACTGCTGTTCCAGCGCGCGACCCAGACCTACCTGTGGGCCTTGCCGCTCATCAACACCCTCGGCATGAAGGAAGGGTCCGAGAAACTCTTCGGCGCCGGCTACAACGTGCTGCCGGTATGGAAGAAGCGGCTCGACGCCAAGACCCTGGTCACGACCCCGAACTCCGACGTGATCTACGCGATGAGCTATGTGGACCTCGGCAAAGATGGCCCGCTCGTGTTCGAGGCGCCGCCGAACCTGCAGGGCATCCTGATGGACTTCTGGCAGCGCCCGATCCCCGTGGACGGCGGCAAGTTCGCGGGCGATGTCGGCCTGCCCGGTCCCGACGCCGGCAAGGGCGGCAAGTTCCTGCTGCTGCCGCCGGGTTACAGCGGCGAAGTGCCGGCGGACCACTACGTCTACCGCTCGTCCACCAACAACGTCTTCGTCTTCCTGCGCGCGTTCTATCAGGACCCCGCGAACCTGACGCCGGCCGTCGCGCTGATCGAGCGGTCGAAGATCTATCCCTTGAACGGCAAGGCGACGGCCAAGCCGATGGTGTTCCCGGACGCCTCCGGCGTGCCGGCCAACCTGCTGCCCGTGAGCGACGGGAGTGCGTTCGAGCAGCTCAAGCGCCTCGTGGACAGCGAGGGCAGCCACCTCGCCGATCCCGACTCGATGGGGATGCTGGCGGCGCTCGGCATCATCAAGGGCCAGCCGTTCGCGCCCGACGCGCGCAGCCGCAGCATCCTCGACAGCGCCGCCAAGACCGGCTACAAGATGAGCCGCGTGATCGGCTTCAAAGAAAATGTGAGCGGCCGCTCGTTGCGCATCTATCCGGACCGCCGCTGGATCAACCCGATGGCCGACGCCACGCCGGCGAACCCGGCGGGCCCCTTCGATCTCGGCTGGCGCCGTGTCGATGGCGGCTACCTCGACGTCGATACCCGCATCTGGTTCTTCACCGACTACTACTCGGTGAGCCCGGGCATGCTGTCACAGGTCCCGGGCAAGGGCGCGAAGTACATGATGGCGTTCACGGACAGCGCGGGCGTGGACCTGTCGGGGGGCAGCGACTACCGGTTGACGCTGCCGGCCAACATCCCCGCGGGCAACTTCTGGTCCGTCACGCTGTACGAGGCCGAGAACGCCTCTGGTCTCGCCAACGGCCAGCCCTTCCCGTCGCTCGGGTCGCGTGACAAGCCCGCGAAGAACAAGGACGGCACGACGGACCTGTACCTCGGCCCGAAGGCGCCGAAGGGCAAAGCCGGCAATTGGCTCGCCACCGTGCCGGGCAAGGGCTACTTCGTGATCCTCCGCCTCTACGGTCCGACCGAGGCGGCGCTCGACAAGAGCTGGAAGCCCGGCGACGTCGAGAAGCTGAGGTGACGCGACCTCAGCAGTATTGAGCGCTCAGTTCCTCGTTCTCGCGCAGCACGGCGGCATGCGCCTGCTGGATCGCCGCGACCAAGGCCAGCATGGCCGGCGTCACGACGCGGTCCCGTAGCCGTACGATGGACCAGGACGAGTGCAGCCAAGGCGGCTGCATCAGGGGCATGATGCGGCCCGCTGCGAGGTCCTGCCGGACCTGCGCGAGCGTGCCGAAGGTGAAGGCATCCGAGTGCGCGACGGCGCCGATCGCGAGGCGGACCGTGGCGCACTCGAGCGCGGGGAAGGGCAGGGCGGGGCCGCTCTCGGGGAGGCGTCGCGCGGCGAGCATCGGCTTGAGGAGCCGCGGCGGCAGCATCACGACCTGCGCGAAGGGGAAATCCAGCAGATCGGGGAGCGTGATCCCGCTGCGACCGGCGAGGGGGTGGCCGCTGCGCACGAAGACCCAGCCGCGGATGGGCGCAAGCGGCATCACGGTCTCGAGCTCGTCCTCGGCGGCGATGACGGTGTCCTCGGCAAGCCCGAGGTCCACGCTGCGCGAGCGCACGGCCCGCGCGACGGCGGCCGGATCGTGCATGGCGAGGCGCAAGCGCACATCGGGGTTCGAGACGGTGAACAGTCCGGCGGCCCGCTCGCCGATCGCGTCCACGACATACGGCCCGAGCGCCGCCGACACCTCGGCGGTGACCACGCCACGGACCTGGTCCACTTCGCGTTCGAGGTCGCGCGCGCCTTGGATCAAGCCCTCGGCGTGCTGCATGAACACCCGGCCGAAGTCGGTCAGTTCGTTGCCGAGACGGCTGCGATGGAAGAGCGGTACGCCGACCCGGGTCTCGAGGTCCTTGATGCCGCGGCTGAGGGACGGCTGCGCGATGCCCAAGGCCTCGGCAGCGCGGCTGAAGCTCGCATGCTCGGCCAAGGCCTGCGCGTACTGCAGCTGTCGGAGTTCGAATCTCATGGGCGTCACTCTGCGCTGTTTCTCGCATGCTTTCTATGCGTTTTGCGCATAACTATACGCCCAAGGTATGGCGCCCTGCCGAGCCGGAGTCCGCGACACTGCGCGCGCCTACGCCGCTTCCGGGGCGCAGAGCGCACAGACCATCTCCCAGTCCATCCGAGGTATCGGCCATGACGATGATCCCTTCCCCCGCTGCCCGCGCCTTCGTGGGCATGGCGGTCACCGCCCTGTCGATCGCCGGCCTCGGCGCGTCCGTGGCGAGCGCGCAGACGGTCGATACCCGCATCGGCCCGATGCAGCTCGAGAACGGCTATCCCTCCAAGGAGTCGGTCGAGAAGCTCTACGACGAGATGGATTTCCAGCGCGCGACCCAGACCTTCCTCTGGGGCCTGCCGGCGGTGGGTTTCTATGGCCTGCGCGAGGCGCAGCGCAAGAACTTCGGCGCGCGCGACGGCGAGGTCGTCGTGTACCAGTCGCTCAAGGACAAGGCGGGCATGCTGACGCCGAACCTCACCACGGTCTACGCCTTCACCTTCTGGAACCTCGCGACGCAAGGTCCGCTCGTGGTCGAAGTGCCGGCCGGCGCGACCGCAGGCGGCGTGGATGACATCTGGCAGCGGCCCGTCATCGACATGGGCCAAACCGGTCCCGACAAGGGGCAGGGCGGCAAGTACCTGATCCTGCCGCCGAGCGGTGAAGATCTGAACCCGCCGGGGTATTTCGTCGTGCGCTCCAAGACCAACCAGATCTGGTTCGGCTCGCGCGGCCTCGCGCCCGATCCGGTCGAGGCCGAGGCGACGCTGCGCAAGCACCGCGTCTACGGCTGGAACCAGCGCGCCACGCCGGGCAAGACGAATTTCATCCCGGTGGGCGGCCGCGACTGGGCGTCCTGGCAGCCGAGCGACATCCGTTACTTCGAGCAGCTCAAAGATATCCTCGATGGCGAGCCGATGGAGACGCACAACGGCTACTTCTACGCCATGATGCGCTCGCTCGGCATGGAGCCGGGCAAGCCCTTCCAGCCCGACGCGCGCCGCAAGAAGATCCTGGGCGAGGCGGCGTTCACGGGCGAGCTGATGGCGCGCGCCAACGCCTTCGACAAGCGCTTCCCGGATTCCACGGTGTTCGCGGGCACGAACTGGGAATACGCCAACATGGTCGAGCTCGACCAGCAGTTGCCGATGTTCTCGCAGCTCGACGAGCGCGCTTCCTGGTTCTACGAGGCGATCGGCAACACCTCGGGCATGCAGGGCCGCATCGTCGGCTTCGGCCAGGTCTACCTCGAGACCGCGCGCGACAAGTCGGGCGCGTGGCTCGACGGCGCCAAGTCCTACCGCCTGCGCGTGCCGCCCAATGCCCCGGTCAAGCAGTTCTGGTCGTTCACGCTCTACGAGAACACCACCCGTGCGCCGCTGCAGTCGCCCCAGGGCGCCGCCGACATCTCCTCGCGCAAGCCCGGGCTGGTGGTGAACGCCGACGGTTCGGTCGACCTGTTCTTCGGCCCGAAGAAGCCCGCGGGTGCGAACACGAACTTCGTGCAGACCGTGCCGGGCAAGGGCTGGTTCACGTATTTCCGCCTGTACGCGCCGACCGAGCCGTACTTCAAGAAAGAATGGGCGCTGCCGGATATCGAGGAGATCCGATGACCGCGGACCTTCTCGGCCCGGATCGCATCGACGGATGAACGCCTCGATACGCGGAGCCGCCGCGCTGCTGTTCGCTGCCGCCTGTGCCCTGGCGGCGGCGACGGCACGCGCGCAGGACAAACCCGTCAACAACGGCACGGATCCCACCAAGCTCACGACCATCCTGCAGCCCACCTATGAGTACCTCGATCTCGTCGGCGGGTTCGAGAGCGGGGTGCTGCGTCTCAATTACACGCAGCCCTTCGGCGAGAAGAGCGATTACAGCCTGCGACTGCGCGTGCCGGTGCAGATGAACGACGTCCTCGGGAACGCCGGGCACGACCTCGGTGATGCGTCGGTGATGCTGACGCACGTCTTCGGGTTGACGCGCACCCACGGCTGGGTGGTCCAAGGCGAGGCGGTGTTCGATACGGCAGCGCGTCCGGAACTCGGCACCGGCAAGAACGTGCTGAAGGGCACGCTGATCTACGCGCGCTTCCTGCCGACGGGCGCGATCTTCGCGCCGGCGGTGGTGCAGAGCAACAGCGTGTCCGGGCAGGCGCGGCGCGCGGACGTCAATACGACCACCTTCGATTTCTACTATGTGCCGAAGCTCGCCGACCCGCGCAATCTCATCACCGTCGATCCCGCGGTCAACTTCGACTGGGAGAACGACAAGGAATTCCTGAGCTTCGCCGTCACCTATGGCCGTGTCACCGGTCCGGCGTTCGGCGGCATCGGCATCGTCACCGTGAAGCCGACCCTGTTCGCAGGCGGCGACCGGCCCGCCGACTGGGGCATCGAGATCGGCTACAAGCTGCTCGGGTTCTAGTCGAGGCGCACGCCGCGCAGCGCTGCGCCTGCACCGCCGCCGAGACGCGACAGGAGCTGCGTCGTCTCCGCGATCGGCAGCCCGAGCGGTCGCAGCGAAGACTCGGGCAGCAGCACGATGCTGCCCGTCTGGGCTTTCGGTGAGTTGGGCAGGAAGACGCTTGCCCAGCCGCCCTCGATGGAGTCGAACTTCATCCCGATCCGCCATCCTTCACCGGCGGGCACCAACACCGGCTGCACATCCGGTGCGCCATCGCCCGCGCCCCGTCCCTCAAGCACCGACTTCGCCATCCGGTACTGCGGGAGGCTGCCGACGATCGATTCTTCGAGCCATCGGATGAGCCGCTGGCCAGGTGCCGTGCGCGCCAGCATCCCGGCGATGAAGGCGACCAGCAGCAGGGCGAGTACCGCGAGCACGGTGCCGAGCGCGAACTGCGCGACGAGGTGCCCTGGGAACAGGTTCTCGACGGGCTTCATGAGCTGGCGCGCGAGCGGCAGCGCCTTCTCGGCGAGCCACAGCAGCAGCGCGCCGGGCAGCAGGAACAGCACGCCGCCGACCAAGGTGTCCTTGATGAACTGGGATGTCTTTTTCATGTTCATGTCCGTGGCGGATTTCCTTACGGGGTGGACCGATGCGATGTTACGGCCCTTCGCCGTGGTTACAATCCGGACGATGCAACGGGGCCCGTCTTGCGACTGATCGACGTCCTCTGGGTGACCATGTCGGCGGCCAGCCTGACGCTCGGCGGCATCCATGCCCATGTCTGGCTGCGACGCCGCAAGGACGTCGCCACCCGCGCCAACCTCGCCTTCGCGGCGCTCGCCATCGCGGTAGCGGCGATGGGCTTCCTGGAGCTGCGCTTGATGCGTGCCGCCACGCCGGAGGAATTCCAACGGGTGCTGCTCTGGTACCACTTCCCCATCCTCGTCGGGATGGCCGCCACGGTCGCCTTCACCCACTACTACCTCAATGTCGGGCGGCTCTGGCTGGGCTTGGCCAGCATCGGCCTGCGGGCCGTGGCGCTGATGCTCGGTGTGCTCACCGGCGGGACGATGAACTACCAGCGCATCGATGCGCTCGGTACGGTCGAGTTGCTGGGCGAACCGGTGGTGGTGGTCACGCAGTCGGTGCCGAGCCCTTGGCTGCTGCTGTCGCAGCCCGCGTTGGCCCTGTTGGCGGTGTTCTTGGCGGATGCCACGCGGCAGTTGTGGCGGCGGGGCGACCGGACGAAGGCGCTCACCATCGGCGCGGGCCTGCTGCTGTTCGTGGTGGTCAATGCGGTGTTGGCGCTCGCGAGTTATTGGGGATTCGTGCGCTTGCCGACCATCGGCATCGTGTTCTTCATCCCGATGGTGTTCGTCATGGCCGCCTACTTGGGCATCGACCTGCTGCGCAGCGCCGAGCTGCGGCAGGAGCTCGGCGAGTCCGAGCGCCGCCTGTCGTTGGCGGCCGACGCCGCGGATGCGGGCTTGTGGAGCCTCGATGCGGTGAGCGGGCGGTTTTGGGCGACGCCGCGCGCCTATGCGATCTTCGACCTGTCGATCCGCGGCGACATCTCGGTCAAGGACCTGATCGCGGTCATCCATCCGCAGGACCGGCCACGCGTCGAGCGGGTGTTGCAGGCGGCGCGCACCGAAGACGGCGTGAGCAACCTCGAATACCGCGTGCGCGACCGTTCGGGCAGCGTCCGCTGGGTCTCGGCCCACGGCAGCTCCTATGCGGGTCGCGAGACCGGGTCGCGGGTCATCAGCGGCGTGGTGATGGACATCAGCGCCCGCAAGCAGGCCGAGGACGAGCGCGCGCTGCAGCGCAAGGAGCTCGAGCACCTCGGGCGCGTGAACACGCTGACGGAACTGTCGGGCACGTTGGCGCACGAGATCAACCAGCCGCTCGCGATCATCATGAGCAACGCCGAGGCGGCGCAGCGCCTGCTCGCGCAGCCCGAGCCGGACCACGAGGAACTGCGCGCGATCATGGACGACATCCTCGCCGCCGACGAACGCGCGGATGCGGTGGTGCGCCGGCTGCGTTCCATGCTGCGCCGTGGCCCGACCGAGCACGAGTCCATCGACCTCGACGCCACCGCGCTCGGCGTGCTCGATTTCCTCGCGGGTGAACTGCGGCGCCGTGGTGTCGAGGTGCGGACGGAACTGCGAGCGGGGGGCGCCCGCATCGTGGGCGACCGGATCTCGATCGAGCAGGTGCTGATCAACCTCGTCAACAACGCTTGTGACGCGATGGCCGCGCAGCCGGCTGGATCGCGATCGCTGGTCCTGCGCTCCGAACGCGAGGGCGGCACGGTCCGGGTGTCCGTCTGCGACCGCGGGCCCGGCCTGCAGGCGAGCCCCGAGGAGATCTTCACGCCGTTCTTCACCACCAAGCCCGCAGGTCTCGGCATGGGGCTCGCGATCTCGCGCTCCATCGTCCTCGCCCACGATGGGCGCATCGCCGTGCGGGCGAACCCCGGGGGCGGTACCATCTTCGACGTCGAGCTCCCTTCGAGAGCGGAGCGCAGAAAATCATGAGCAACAAGGTCTATCTGGTCGACGATGAGCCCGATCTGCGCCGCGCCATCGAGCGGCTGCTGCGTGCCGAGGGGTTCAAGGTCGAGAGCCACGGGTCGGCGCTGGAGTTCCTGGCCCGCCTGCCGGCCGAGGCGGACGGCTGCGTGGTGATGGACCTTGCCATGCCGGGACTCGATGGTCTCGAGGCGCAGGGCCGGCTGGCGGCGGCCACCACGCGTTGGCCGGTGGTGTTCCTGACCGGTCACGGCGACATCCGCAGCAGCGTCCGGGCGATGAAGGCCGGGGCGGTCGATTTCCTCACCAAGCCCGTCAAGGCCGACGAGCTGATCTCGGCGGTCGGGCTCGGGCTCGCCCAGGTGCGCGAGGTGGCGGACCTGCGCGCGCGCTATGCCCTGCTGACGCCCCGTGAACGCGAGGTCATGCAGCACGTCATCGCGGGCCGCCTCAACAAGGTCATCGCCGCCGAACTCGGCACCACCGAGCAGACCATCAAGGTCCACCGGTCCCGCGTCATGGAAAAGCTCGGTATCCGCTCGGTGGCCGCGCTCGTGACCACGGCGCAGCGGCTCGGGGTGTCGCCCGCCGGCGGCGAGGCGGATTGACCGTCCCGGGCCTGGCGTCGCCGGCGTCGACCGGTCATGCCCCCCTGACCGTTGCACCTTGGTCCAATTACCCGAGGATGGGGTGGGAGCCTAAGGTGTATGCGTGGGCCACATGCTGGCCATGCATTCCGGAGAACTTCATGACCTTGATCCGTAGCGTCCTCGCGATCTGCCTTCTGGCACTCGCCCTCCCGGCCCAGGCGCAGTCGCCTGCCGCCAAGAAGAAGCCCAACATCCTCATCATCTGGGGTGATGACATCGGCGGCTTCAATATCAGCGCCTACAACCAGGGCATGATGGGCTACCGTACCCCGAACATCGACAGCATCGCCAAGGGCGGCGCGCTGTTCACGGACTGGTACGGTCAGCAGAGCTGCACCGCCGGTCGCGCGGCCTTCGTCACGGGCCAGTCGCCGATCCGCACCGGCCTCACCAAGGTCGGCCTGCCGGGCGCGCCTGAGGGCATGAAGAAGGAAGACCCGACGGTCGCGACGCTGCTGCGCGCCCAGGGCTACCGCACCGGCCAGTTCGGCAAGAACCACCTCGGTGACCGCGACGACATGCTGCCGACCAAGCACGGCTTCGACGAGTTCTTCGGCAACCTGTACCACCTGAACGCCGAGGAAGAGCCGGAGAACCCCGACTATCCGAAGGACCCGAACTTCCGGAAGAACTTCGGTCCGCGTGGCGTGATCCACAGCTTCGCCGATGGCCGTATCACGGACACCGGCCCGCTGACCCGCAAGCGCATGGAGACCATCGACGATGAGGTGATGGTCAAGACCCTCGACTTCATGCGTCGCGCCAAGAACGACGACAAGCCGTTCTTCATCTGGTGGAACTCCACCCGCATGCACATCTTCACCCACCTGAAGGCTGCCTCGGTGGGCAAGACCGGCCTCGGCGTGTACGCCGACGGCATGGTCGAGCACGACGGCCACGTGGGCCAGCTGCTCGCGGCCCTCAAGGAGATGGGCCTCGAAGAAGACACCATCGTGATGTACTCGACCGACAACGGCGCCGAGACCTTCACCTGGCCCGATGGCGGCACGACCATGTTCCGCGGCGAGAAGAACACGCAGTGGGAAGGCGGCTACCGCGTCCCGACGATGATCCGCTGGCCGGGCGTCATCCAGCCGGGCACCGTGATCAATGACATCGGTGCCCACGAGGACATGCTGCCGACGCTGCTCGCGGCGGCGGGCGATGCCAATGTCGGTGCGGACCTGCTCAAGGGCCGCAAGGTCGGCAGCATGGCCTACAAGGTCCACCTTGACGGCTACGACCTCGGCCCCGCGCTGCGTGGCCAGGCTGCCTGGCCGCGCAAGGAGTTCATCTACTGGACCGACGACGGTTCGGTGGCGGCGCTGCGCTACGAGAACTGGAAGATCACCTTCCTCGAGCAGCAGGCCGAGGGCCTCAAGGTGTGGCAGGAGCCGTTCGTGGAACTGCGCGCCCCGAAGATCACCAACTTGCGCATGGACCCCTTCGAGCGCGCCGAGGAAGAGAACGCCATCGGCTACCAGCGTTGGTACCTCGACCGCATGTTCATGATCGCGCCGTCCGGTGCCTTCGTCGCCAAGTGGTTGCAGTCCTTCAAGGAGTTCCCGCCCCGCCAGAAGCCGGGCAGCTTCAACCTCGACCGCGTCATGGAAACGGTCATGAGCAGCTCGAAGCAGTGATGCACTGACGGATACACCGGTTCCGGTGGAAGGGGCCGCCTCCTCGAAAAGGATGCGGCCCTTTTTTTTGAACTCGCCTCTGGAGAACGACACCATGAAGATCGCCCGATCCCTCCGCAGCTTCTGCACCGCCATGGCCCTGTCGCTGGGCCTGTCGCTCGGTTTCGCAGCCCCGGCCCTGCAGGCCGCCGAGGCGCTGCCGTCGTGGAACGATGGCGCCGCCAAGGCCCGCATCGTCGCCTTCGTGCAAGACACCACCGATCCCCGCAGCCGCAACTATGTCGCGCCCGCGGAGCGCATCGCCGTGTTCGACAACGACGGCTGTCTGTGGTCGGAGCAGCCGGCCTACTTCCAGCTGGCTTTCGCCATGGACCGCGTCAAGGCGCTCGCGCCGAAGCACCCCGAGTGGAAGACCACGCAGCCATTCCAGGGCGTGCTCGAGGGCGACATCAAGGCCGTGGCTGCCACCGGCGAGCGCGGGCTGATGGAACTCATCATGGCCACCCATGCCGGCAGCACCACCGAGGAGTTCGCGGACAGCGTGCGCCAGTGGGTGAAGACCGCGCGTCATCCGACGCTCAAGCGCCCCTATACGGAACTCGTGTACCAGCCGATGCTGGAGATGCTCGCCTACCTGCGCGCCAACGGCTTCAAGACCTATATCGTCTCGGGCGGCGGCATCGAGTTCATGCGCGTGTTCGCCGAGGAGGTCTACGGCGTGCCGCCCGAGCAGGTGATCGGATCGACCATCGGCACGACCTACGAAGTGCGGGACGGCAAGCCGGTGATCGTGCGCCAGCCCAAGATCGATTTCATCGACGACAAGGCCGGCAAGCCGCTGGCCATCAACAAATTCATCGGCCGGCGGCCGATCATGGCCTTCGGCAACTCGGACGGCGACTTCGAGATGCTGGAGTGGACCACGGCGGGCGCCGGGCCGCGTCTCGCCACGATCGTCCACCACGACGATGCCGCCCGCGAGTTCGCGTATGATCGGGATTCGCACATCGGCAAGCTGCGCCGCGGCCTCGACGAGGGTCCGAAGCGCGGTTGGCTGATCCTCAGCATGAAGAACGACTGGAAGGCCGTTTATCCCGCCCCAGGACGCTGATACCGCCGCTCGACGCCTCAAGCTGGCCGGCCTCGCCGCCGGCTTTGCGGTGCTTGTCGGCGCTGCGCTGTGGTGGTGGCGGGGTGACCTCGGCTTCGGGGGTGGCGGTCACCAAGGCGATCCGCGGTCCGTCAACCACGCCGGGCCGGGCTCGCACCACGACGCCGCACGCGCGTCGGCGTTCGTCGGCAGCGCGTCCTGCGCGGAGTGCCACCAGGCCGAGCATGCCGCATGGCGCGGCTCCCAGCATGCGCGGGCCATGCAGCACGCCACCGCCGAGACCGTCGTCGGCGACTTCAGCGGCGTGACCTATACCCGCGACGGCGTCACCTCGACGTTCTTCAAGCGCGACGGCAAGTTCATCATCCGCACGGACGGACCGGACGGACGGCTCACCGACTACGAGGTGCGATACACCTTCGGCGTCGAGCCGCAGCAGCAGTACCTCGTGGAACTGCCGGGTGGCCGCCTGCAGGCCGTATCCGTCACCTGGGACACGCGCCCGAAGGCCGAGGGCGGCCAGCGCTGGTTCCGGCAGTACCCGCAAGAGAAGCTCGACCATCGCGACGAGCTGCACTGGACGGGTCGTTCGCAGAACTGGAACTTCATGTGTGCCGACTGTCACTCGACCGATGTCCGCAAGGGCTACGACGAGGCGCAGGACCGTTACGACACCCGGTATGCGGAGATCTCGGTCGGCTGCGAGTCCTGCCATGGTCCCGGCGAGCGACACCTGCAGTGGGCTCGCGGCGGCGCAAAAGGCGCGGACTGCGGGCTGGCCGTGGCGTTCCACGGACGCCGCGGCGTGACCTGGCCCATCGATCCCGTCACCGGCAACGCGCGTCGCAGCGCGCCGCAGGGGGACGCCCCGCATGACGCCGCCCCGCATGACGTCGCCTTGAAGTCCTCCGGTGCCTCACAGGACGACGCCACCTGCGCGGCCTGTCATTCGCGCCGCAGCCAGTTCGCCGAAGGCTGGCGTGCCGGCGACCCCTTGCTCGACCACTTCCTGCCGGTGACGCTGCGCGAGGGGCTCTATCACCCGGACGGCCAGCAGCAGGACGAGGTCTTCATCTGGGGCTCGTTCCTGCAAAGCAAGATGCATGCGGCGGGCGTCGGCTGCGCGGACTGCCACGACCCGCACACCCAGAAGATGCGCTTGCCGGGCAATGCGACCTGCGCGCAATGCCATGCGCCGGCGCGCTACGACGTCGTCGAGCATCACCGCCACGAACCGGGCGCTGCGGGTGCGCGCTGCGTCGATTGCCACATGCCGGCGACCACCTACATGGTCAACGATCCGCGCCGCGACCATGGCTTCAAGGTGCCGCGGCCCGACCTGACCGTCGCCACCGGCGCACCGAACGCCTGTGGCAGTTGCCACGCGGATCAGGACGCGGTGTGGGCGGCGACGGCGCTCGATCGTTGGCATGGCAAGGACTGGCGCGCACGCCCGAGCATCGCGCCGACGCTGCATGCCGCGCGGCGCGCGGCGCCCGGTGCGGCCCGCGGCCTGCAGGCACTGCTCGGCGATCCCGCCCAACCGCCGATCGTGCGCGCGACCGCGCTCGAATTGGCCGCGCGCTTCCCGAATGCGGCTGCCGATGCCGCGCTGCGCATCGCCCTCGACGACCCCGACGACCTCGTACGACATGTCGCAGTCTCGCGGCACGAGGCCGCACCGCCCGAGATGCGCGCAGCCGTGCTCGTACCGCGCTTGCGTGACCGCGTACGCGCCGTGCGCATCGAAGCGGCGCGCCTGCTGCTGCCGGTCGCAGGGACGCTCGCGGGCGATGACCGCGCGGCCTTCGACGCGGCGCTCACCGAGCACGAGGCGGCGCTGCGGCACGACCTCAGCCGACCCGAATCGCGGCTCAACCTCGGCAACCTGCTGCTGCAGCGCGGCGAGGTGCCGGCGGCCGAGGCGGCGTTCCGCAAGTCCCTCGCGATCGACCCGCGATTCGTGCCGGCGGCCGTGAACCTCGCCGACCTGCTGCGTGGCCGGGGCGATGAGGTGGGTGCGGAGCGCGTGCTGCGCGACGGTCTGCGTGCGCTCGGGTCGCCATCGGCCACCGCGGCGCCGCTGCGCGAAGCCTTGGGCCTCGCCCTGGTGCGCCAGGGGCGCAAACCCGAGGCCTTGGTCGAGTTCGCGGCCGCCGCGCGCGCGGCGCCTGACCAACCGCGCTATGCCTATCTGCAGGCCTTGGCGCTGGACGACGCGGGGCGCCGGCCGGAGGCCATCAAGGTGCTCAGCGAGGCGGCACGCCGCTCGCCCGACCGGGACCTGTTGTTGACGCTCGCGATGTTCCGCAGCGAGGGCGGCGACGAAGCCGGCGCCCGCGAGGCTTTGGCCGCTTGGTACGCGGTGAACCCGGACGACCCGGCACTCGCGAACCTGCCGCGCTGAGCCTGGCCGACCGGGACTGCCGCGGCGGGCCTGCGCTACCCTAGCGGGGCCATGCCGACCCGCCCCCCCACCGACCTCGACTACATGCAGCGCGCGATCGCGCTCGCGCAGGCCGCGGCCGCTGCGGGCGAAGTGCCGGTCGGCGCGCTGCTGGTGCGCGGCAGCGAGGTGCTGGGCGAGGGCGCCAACTGCCCGATCGGCACCCATGACCCGACGGCCCATGCCGAGATCCGCGCGCTGCGGGCGGCCAGTGAACGGGCGGGGGACTACCGGCTGCCCGGCACCACGCTCTACGTGACGCTCGAGCCCTGCATCATGTGCGCGGCGGCGCTCATCCACGCCCGCATCGAGCGCGTCGTGTTCGGTGCTTGGGATCCGAAAGCGGGGGCGGCGGGCAGCATCGTCGACGTGTTCTCCATCGCGCAGCTGAACCACCGGGTGGACGTCTTCGGCGGCGTGGCGGCGGAGGAGTGCGGCACCTTGCTCTCCGATTTCTTCCGCCGGCGCCGCCCCTAACGGCCCCCGGGCGCCGCTCGCCAGCGGGATTTCCCGTCCGCCCTCGGTCAGGGTAGAATGTGCGGCTCCGGAGAGGTACCGAAGTGGTCATAACGGCGCCGACTCGAAATCGGATGGTCGGTTAATCCCGGCACGTGAGTTCGAATCTCACCCTCTCCGCCATCTTCCCCACAGCGAACCGCATGGCCACGAAGCACATCTACAAGGTCGTCTTCGTCAACCAGGGCAAGGTCTACGAGATCTACGCCCGGCGGGTCGGCCAAGGCGAGATGTTCGGTTTCATCGAGGTCGAGGAACTGGTGTTCGGCGAGCGTTCCAGCGTCGTGCTGGACCCCTCCGAGGAGCGCATCAAGTCCGAGTTCGCGGGCGTCAAGCGCAGCTTCCTGCCGATGCACTCGGTGCTGCGCATCGATGAGGTCCCGCAGCAGGGCGTCAGCAAGATCACGGCCTGGGAGGGCGGCAACGTCACCCAGTTCCCCGGCCCGGTGTACACGCCGCCCGCCGGCGACGCCTCGAAGCGATAGGCCGGCGCCCGCATGCTCGCGATCCGCGGTTCTGCCGCCCTGTCCCCGTTCCGGATCGCCAAGCTCCTCGAGCGCCTGCGCGGGCCGTGTCCCGGCATCGCCACCCTCGAGGCGACCTTCGTCCACTTCGTCGACCTCGACCGCGAGCTCGCGGCGGAGGAGCGCACGCGGCTCGATGCCCTGTTGACCTACGGCCCGCAGGACCTTCAGCGCGCGGGTGGCGCCGGCCACGGCGTGGCGCTTTGGGTCGTGCCGCGGCCCGGCACCATCTCGCCCTGGGCCAGCAAGGCGACCGACATCGCCCAGGTCTGCGGACTCGCCGCCGTGCGGCGCATCGAGCGCGGCATCGAATACCGCCTGACGCAGGGCGGCGGCACCGATCTGTCCGAGTCGCAGCTCGCCGCGGTCGCTGCCTTGCTGCACGACCGCATGACCGAGGCGGTGCTGTCGGCGCCGGAGCAGGCGCAGTCGCTGTTCGCACGTGAGGCGCCGCGGCCGCTGCGTCGCGTGTCGCTCGCGGAGGGGCGTGACGCGCTGCTGCGCGCGGACGCCGAGCTCGGGCTCGCGCTCTCCGCGGACGAGATCGACTACCTGCTCGCCGCCTACCGCAAGCTCGGGCGCGACCCCAGCGACGTCGAGCTCATGATGTTCGCGCAGGCCAATTCCGAGCACTGCCGCCACAAGATCTTCAACGCCGACTGGATCATCGACGGCGAACGCCAGCCGAAATCGCTCTTCGCCATGATCCGCAACACGCATGCGCGGGCGCCGGAGGGTGTGCTCAGCGCCTACCGCGACAATGCCGCCGTCATCGAGGGCAGCCACGGCGAGCGCTGGTTCCCGGATCCGGCGACGGGCGTGTACCGCGCGCATCCCGAGCCCATCGACATCCTGATGAAGGTGGAGACCCACAACCACCCGACCGCGATCTCGCCCTTCCCGGGCGCCTCGACGGGCTCGGGCGGCGAGATCCGCGACGAGGGCGCGACCGGCATCGGCGCCAAGCCCAAGGCGGGCCTCGTCGGCTTCTCGACCTCGCACCTGCGCCTGCCGGGATTCGCGCAGCCCTGGGAGACGGCGCCCGGCGTCGCCGACCTCGGCAAGCCCGGCCGCATCGCCTCGGCGCTCGACATCATGCTCGAGGGACCGATCGGCGCCGCAGCCTTCAACAACGAATTCGGCCGACCGTCGATCTGCGGCTATTTCCGCACGCTCGAAGTGCAGGCACCCGGCGATCCGCCGGGCCGTGCGCGCGGCTACCACAAGCCCATCATGATCGCGGGCGGCCTCGGTAACGTGCGCCGCGGCCACGTCGAGAAACATGATTGCCCGCCCGGCGCGAAGGTCGTCGTGTTGGGCGGTCCCTCGATGCTGATCGGCTTGGGCGGCGGCGCGGCCTCCTCGGTCGGCTCCGGCACCTCGACCGCAGACCTCGATTTCGCGTCGGTGCAGCGCGGCAATCCCGAGATGCAACGGCGTGCCCAGGAGGTCATCGACCGCTGCTGGGCGCAGGGCGAGTCCAACCCGATCCTCCTCATCCACGATGTCGGTGCGGGTGGGCTCTCCAACGCCGTGCCCGAGGCCGTCGCGCACAGCGGTCGCGGCGCCCTCATCGACCTGCGCGCGATCCTGAACGACGAGCCCGGCATGTCGCCGATGGAGCTCTGGTGCAACGAGTCCCAGGAGCGCTACGTGCTCGTGGTGGCGGCGCAGGACATCGACGGTTTCGCGGCGCTCTGCGCGCGCGAGCGGTGTCCGTTCGCCGTGATCGGCACGCTCACCGACGACGGGCGCTTGGTGGTGCGCGACGCGCAACTCGGCGGGACGCCGGTCGACATGCCGATCGAGGTGCTGCTCGGCAAGGCGCCGCGCATGACCCGCGACGTGAAGCGGACCGCGCCCGTCACGCAGGCCTTCGACACCCCCGGTCTCGATCCGCGCGAGGCGCTGCGCCGCGTGCTGCGCTTCCCGGCGGTCGCCGACAAGACCTTCCTCGTCACCATCGGTGATCGCACGGTCGGCGGCATGATCTCGCGCGACCCGATGGTCGGGCCTTGGCAGGTGCCGGTGGCCGATTGCGGCGTCACCACCGCGGATTACTTCGGCCATGCCGGCGAGGCGATGGCGATGGGCGAGCGCACCCCGGTCGCGCTCCTCGATCCGGCCGCCGCCGCGCGACTCGCCGTCGCCGAGGCGGTCACCAACGTGCTCGCCGCCGATGTCCGCGCGCTCGGCGATGTTCGGCTGTCGGCCAACTGGATGGCGGCCTGCGGCGAGCCCGGCGAAGACGCCGCGCTCTTCGCCGCGGTCAAGGCCGTGGGCGAGGAGCTCTGCCCGGCGCTCGGCATCGCCATCCCGGTCGGCAAGGATTCCCTGTCGATGCGCAGCGCATGGCGCGCGGACGACGCGGCCGATGGCGCGCCGAAGGCGGTGGTCTCTCCGGTCTCGCTCATCGTCTCGGCGTTCGCGCCCGTCGGCGACGTGCGCCGCAGTTGGACGCCGCAACTGCGCACCGATGCGGGCGACACCGTGCTGGTGTCGGTCGACCTTTCGCGCGGCCGCGACCGCTTGGGCGGCTCGGTGCTGGCGCAGACCTCTGGCCTGCTCGGCAGCCAGCCGCCCGACCTCGACGAGCCGGCGCTCCTCAAGGGCCTCGCCGCTGCGCTCTCGCAGCTGCGCGACGAGGGGCGTGTGCTCGCCTATCACGACCGCTCGGACGGCGGCCTCGCCGTCACCGTGCTCGAGATGGCCTTCGCAGGACATTGCGGCCTCGAGGTGAACCTCACGGGCGCCAAGGGCGACGGTCTCGCCGCGCTCTTCGCCGAGGAGCCGGGCGTCGTGCTGCAGGTGCGCGCGGTGGATGCGCCCCACGTGCTCGGCGTGATCGACGCCTGCGGCGTGCAGCGGTGCAGCGCGGTCATCGGCCGTCCGCTGCCGGGGTCCGACCGTATCCGGTTCACCGCCGGCACGACCCGCATCGACGAGTCTTGGGAGGCGCTCAAGCGCGAGTGGTCCGAGACCTCGTTCCGCATGCGCGAGCTGCGTGACGACCCGCAGTGCGCGCGCGAGGAGTTCGAGGCGGCGACCGCGTTCGTTGCGCCGCCGCTCGTCGTCGACCTGTCGTTCGATGCGCGCGAGGACGTCGCGGCGCCCTTCGTCGCGCGCGGTGCGCGGCCGCGCATCGCGGTGCTGCGCGAGCAGGGGGTCAACAGCCAGTCCGAGATGGCGGCGGTGTTCCACCGAGCCGGCTTCGAGGCGCACGACCTGCACATGACCGACCTCATCGCCGGACGCGCCACGCTCGAGGGCTTCCACGGGCTCGTGGCCTGCGGCGGCTTCTCCTATGGCGATGTGCTCGGCGCGGGCGAGGGCTGGGCCAAGTCCATCCTCTTCAACCCGCGCCTGCGCGAGATGTTCGCGGCGCATTTCGCGCGCCTCGACGCCTTCGCGCTCGGCGTCTGCAACGGCTGCCAGATGATGGCGCAGCTCGCGCCCATCATCCCGGGCGCCGCGCACTGGCCGCGCTTCGTGCGCAACCGCGTCGAGCAGTTCGAGGGCCGTCTGTCGCTGGTCGAAGTGTTGCCGTCGCCCTCGGTGCTGCTCGCGGGCATGCAGGGGTCGGTGCTGCCCATCGTGGTCTCGCACGGCGAGGGCCGGGCGGAGTTCCGGGACGCCGCGCAGCAGGCGGCCTGCGAGGCCTCCGGCACGGTCGCTCTGCGCCATGTCGAACGTCAGGGCGTCGTGGCCTCGCGTTATCCTGCCAATCCCAATGGATCGCCGGACGGCCTTGCCGCGCTGTGCAACCTCGACGGCCGCGTCACCCTCGCCATGCCCCATCCTGAACGCGTGTTCCGCAACGCCCAGATGTCCTGGCGTCCCGACGGCGCCGACGCCGCGGGCGAGGATTCCGGCTGGATGCGCATGTTCCGCAACGCGCGGGTCTGGCTCGGATGACCCGGGGCCGCCCGCCCGTCTTCGAGGTGCGGGGGCTGCGACGGACCTATGGTGAAGGGGCCGCGGCGGTTCACGCGCTGCGCGGCATCGACCTGCACATCGACCCCGGCGAGCTGCTGGTGCTGCTCGGGCCTTCCGGGTCCGGCAAATCCACGCTCCTCAACATCTTGGGCGGCCTTGACCGGCCGACCGCAGGCACGGTGCGCTTCGGCGATCTCGACCTCGGCTCCGCCGACGACCGCGCGCTCACCGAGTACCGTCGGCATCACGTCGGTTTCGTGTTCCAGTTCTACAACCTGATCGCGAGCCTCACGGCGCGCGAGAACGTCGAGCTCGTCACCGAGGTCGTCGACGACCCGATGCCCGCTGACGAGGCCCTCGGCATCGTCGGGCTGGGTGGACGGCTCGGTCATTTCCCCGCGCAGCTCTCGGGCGGCGAACAGCAGCGCGTCGCCATCGCCCGCGCCATCGCCAAGCGCCCGACGGTGCTGCTCTGCGACGAGCCGACCGGCGCGCTCGACGTCGCCACCGGCGTGCGTGTGCTCGAATCGCTGGTGCGCATCAACGTCGAGCTCGGCACCACCACGCTGCTCATCACCCACAACGCCGACATCGCGCGCATCGGCGATCGCGTGGTGCGTTTCGCGGACGGCCTCGTGCGTTCGGTGGAGTCCAATCCGCAGCGGGTCGCGCCCTCGGAACTTCATTGGTGAAGCCGCTCGACCGCAAGCTGTGGCGCGACCTCAGGCGCCTCTGGTTGCAGGCGCTGGCGGTGGGTCTCGTGCTCGGCAGCGGCATCGCGCTCTTCGTCATGGCCACCGGCATGTACGGCTCGCTGGAGCGGGCCCGCGACGCCTACTATGACCGCGCCCACATGGCCGACCTCGCGACGTCGCTGGTGCGCGCGCCCGACCGCGTGGCGCGCGAGCTGGCCGTGCTGCCCGGGATCGACGCGGCCGAGGTGCGGGTCACGGGCATCGGGCTCATCAGCGTCCCGGGGGTGGTCGAGCCCGTGAGCGCGCGGCTCGTCTCGCTGCCGGCCGGTCGACGACCGCTTGTCAACGACCTCGTGCTGCGTGCAGGCGCGTGGCCGGACCCGCAGCGCAGCGACGAGGTGCTCGTCAACGAGGCCTTCGCCGAGGCGCATGCGCTCGTGCCCGGTGCGCCGCTCGACGTGTTGCTGCGCGGCAAGCGGCGGGTGCTGCGCATCGTCGGCATCGCGAGCAGCCCGGAGTTCGTGTTCGCGGTCGCCCCAGGCGACATCCTGCCCGAGCCGCGGCGCTTCGGCGTCGTGTGGATGGGGCGCGAGGCGCTCGGGCGCGCGCTCGACCTCGACGGCGCCTTCAACGACGTGGTGCTGCGGCTCGCGACCGGCGCATCGTCGCGTGCCGTCACCGCCGACGTCGACCGGCTGCTCGCGCCGCACGGCGGCCGCGGCGCCTATGGTCGTGACCGCATGCTCTCGGCGCGCTTCCTCTCGGACGAGCTCTCGCAGCTGCGCACGATGGCGAGCATCCTGCCGCCGATCTTCCTGCTGGTCGCGGTGTTCCTGCTCAACGTCACGCTGTCGCGGCTTGTCACGACCGAGCGCGCCAACATCGGGCTGCTGAAGGCCTTCGGCTACGGTGACGGCTCGATCGCGCTGCACTACGCCAAGTTCGCGCTGGTGTTCTGCGCCTTCGCGGCGCTGCTCGGCCTCGCCTTGGGCCGGCTGGTCGGCGGCTACATGGCGTCGATCTACCAGAGCGTGTACCGCCTGCCGGTGCTCGAGTTCGCCGTGGGACCCGTCACGTGGCTCGGTGCGCTCGGCGTGGCGCTGCTCGCGGCGGTGCTCGGCGCGGCGGTGGCCGTCGGCCGCGCGGTCGCGTTGCCGCCTGCCGCCGCGCTCTCGCCGCCTGCGCCGACGCACTTCGGACGGCTCGGCGCCGGGGTGGAGCGCGCCGCCCGCCGGCTCGATGCGCGCGCCCGGATGCTGGTGCGGCGCATCGTGCGCTTCCCGCGACGCTCCGCGACCACCGTCGGCGGCATCGCGCTCGCGCTTGCGCTGCTGATCATGTCGGAGCACTTCCCGATCGCCGTCGATCGCATCATCGACGTCAACTTCGGCGTCGCGCAGCGCATGGACGTCAGCGTGACGTTCGCGGAGCGCCAGCACGAGCGGGTGCTGCGCGAACTCGGGCGCCTGCCGGGCGTCATGGCCGTCGAGCCGCTGCGCACCGCCGAGGTCATCCTGTCGGCCGGTCCGCGGCGCGAGCGCGACGCGCTCATCGGCGTGCCGGAGGGTGCCTGGCTCAACCGGGTGGTGGGCGCGGACGAGCGGCCCATCGAGCCGCGCGCCGACGGCATCACGCTTGCCGCGGGCCTCGCCACCAAGCTCGGCGTACGCGAGGGCGATCTCGTGCGGGTGGAGGCCACGGACGGCCGTCGTCTCGCCTTCGATGCGCCCGTGGTGGCCATCGTCAAGCCCTTCCTCGGTGGCGCCGCCTACATGGAGCAGGGCGCCCTGTCGCGGGCGCTGCGTGAACCCGAGCGCATCGACTCCGCCTACCTGCTCGTCGACCCGGCGGCCCGCGATGCGCTGGCGTCGCGCCTCAAGGGGCTGCCGGCGATCGTCGGCGTCACGTTCGCGGACAACGCCGAGCGATCGTTGCGCGGGCTCTTCGAGCAGGGGAGCGGGTTCTTCGCGTCCATGTTCCTGGCGTTCTCCCTGGTGATGGCCGCCGGAGTCGCATTCTCGGCGGCCCGCGTGACGCTCGGTGAGCAGGAGCGCGACCTCGCCACGCTGCGTGTGCTCGGCTTCCGTCGCAGCGAGGCGTCCTGGGTGCTGCTCGGCGAGCTCGGGATCCTGCTCGCGGCCGCGATCCCCCTCGGCGTGGCGCTCGGGCTCGCGCTGTCGCGCTGGTTGATGTCGCAGTTCGAGACCGAGATCTTCTCCTTCCCGTTCGTGCTCGATCCGCCGACCTACGCGCGCGCGGTGCTGTTCATCGTGGCCGCGGTGACGGCGGCGGCGCTCTGGGTGCGCCGTGACGTCGATGGACTCGACCTGGTCGCCGTGCTGAAATCCCGCGAATGAGCGACGAAATGAAGGGATCGGTCGGGACTTCGGCGGCGACCGCGGCGGCGGGTCCGCGCGCGGGCGCGCATGCCATGAGCCGCCTGATGTTGTGGGGCGCCGTGGCGCTCGCGCTCGCGGCGACGCTCGCGGTCGCCTTCTGGCCGCGTGCCGTCGAGGTCGAACTCGCCACCGTCGATCGCGGCACGGTCCGCGAAGAGGTGGTCGACGAGGGGCGCACCCGCATGCACGAGGTCTACGTGGTCGCCGCGCCCGTATCGGGGAGATTGCTGCGGGTGGCGGTGGAACCGGGCGATACCGTGCGCGCAGGCGAGGGTGTCGCGCGCATGACCCGCGGCGCGACCGGGTTCCTCGATGCGCGCATCGAGACCGAGGCCCGCGCGTCGCTCGCCGCGGCGAGCGCGCGGCGCAGTGCCGCCACGGCCGAGCGTGAACTCGCCGCCACCGAAGCGGCACGTCTGTCCTCCCTGGCGCGCGACAGGCTGGTCGCCGCTTCCGCGAACGATGCGGCCGCGACGCGGCTGCGCGCAGCCCAGGCCTCCGAGGACGCAGCGGTCGCCGATGAGCGGCGCGCGCGCGGCGCCTTGCTGTCCGCTGGCGTCGGCGCCGGCGCCGTCGAGACGAGTTTCGCGGTCGCCGCGCCGGCTGCAGGCTTGGTGCTGCGCATCGCGCAGGAGAGCGAGTCGGTGGTCGCGGCGGGGACGCCGCTTGTCGTCATCGGCGATCCGTCCGAGCTCGAGGTGGTCGCCGAGTTCCTGTCGCAGGATGCCGTGCGCCTCGCGCCGGGCGCCCGCGCGAGCCTCGAGAACTGGGGCGGCCCGCCGGTCGCGGCGGTGGTGCACCGGGTCGAACCGGTGGCGCGCACCAAGGTCTCGGCGCTCGGCATCGAGGAGCAGCGCGCCAACGTCGTGCTGCGCTTCACCGCGCCACCCCCGGCGCCGCTGCGGGCGCACGATTTCCGCGTGGATGCGCGCGTCGTCGTGGCCGAGCAGACTGACGTCCCGCGTGTGCCGCTCGGCGCGCTGTTCCGCAGCGATGGCGGCTGGGCCGTGTATCGGGAACGTGATGGCCGTGCCGAACGCGTGGCGGTGCAGCTCGGGGTGCAGGACTCGACCTACCGCGTGGTGTCGTCGGGGCTCGCGCCGGGCGACCGCGTCGTGTTGTTCCCGTCGGCGGCGGTCGGGCCCGGTGTCCGGCTGCGGTCCGGCGCTCAGCGCGTCAAGGGCTTGTAGCGGATGCGGTGCGGCTGCAGCGCGTCCTCGCCGCGGCGCTTGCGGTAGTCCTCGACATAGTCCTGGTAGTTCCCCTCGAACCACACCACCTCCGAGTTGCCCTCGAAGGCGAGGATGTGGGTGGCGATGCGGTCGAGGAACCAGCGGTCGTGCGAGATGACCACCGCGCAGCCCGGGTAGGCGAGCAGGCCTTCTTCCAGGGCGCGCAGCGTCTCGACGTCGAGGTCGTTGGTGGGTTCGTCGAGCAGCAGCACGTTGCCGCCCGATTTCAGGACCTTGGCGAGGTGGACGCGGTTGCGTTCGCCGCCCGACAGTTCGCCGATCAGCTGCTGCTGCTGCGTGCCCTTGAAGTTGAAGCGGCCGACATAGCTGCGTGACGGGGTCTCGAAGTTGCCGACCTTGATGAGGTCGAGGCCGTTCGAGATCTCCTGCCAGACGCTGTTCTTGTCGTTGAGCGCCTGGCGTGATTGGTCGACGTAGGCGAGCTTCACCGAGGATCCGATGCGCAGTTCGCCGGCGTCCGGCTGCTCGGCGCCGGTGAGCATGCGGAAGAGGGTGGTCTTGCCGGCGCCGTTCGGGCCGATGATGCCGACGATGCCGCCCTTCGGCAGGCTGAAGTTGAGGTCGTCGATGAGCAGGCGGTCGCCGAAGGCCTTGCGCAGGCCCTTGGCCTCGATGACGAGGTCGCCGAGCCGCTCACCGGGCGGGATGTAGATCTCGTTGGTCTCGTTGCGCTCCTGGAACTCGCGCGACGCCAGCTCCTCGTAGCGCTGCATGCGCGCCTTGCTCTTGGCCTGACGGGCCTTGGGGTTCTGGCGCACCCACTCGAGCTCGCGCTCGAGGGTCTTGCGCAGGGCTTCGCGTTCGCGCTCTTCCTGGCCGAGGCGCTTCTCTTTCTGTTCGAGCCACGACGAGTAGTTGCCGTGGTAGGGGATGCCGTGCCCGCGGTCGAGCTCGAGGATCCACTCGGCGACGTTGTCGAGGAAGTAGCGGTCGTGGGTGACTGCGATGACGGTGCTCGGGTACTCCTCGAGGTATTTTTCGAGCCAGGCGATCGACTCGGCGTCGAGGTGGTTGGTCGGCTCGTCGAGCAGCAGCATGTCCGGCGCCGACAGCAGCAGCCGGCAGAGCGCCACGCGGCGCTTCTCGCCGCCCGAGAGCTTCTCGATGAGGGAATCCCAGGGCGGCAGGCGCAGCGCGTCGGCGGCGATCTCGAGCTTGCGGTCGAGCTCCCAGCCGCCTGCGGAATCGAGCGCGTCCTGGAGCTTCGCCTGTTCTTCCAGCAGCGCGTTCATCTCGTCGTCCGACATCGGGTCGGCGAACCGCTCGCTGATGGCGTTGAAGCGTTCGAGCTTGGCGAAAAGCCCGCCGATGCCCTGCACGACCTCTTCGCGCACGGTCTTCTTGGGGTCGAGCTCCGGCTCCTGCGGCAGGTAGCCGACCTTGATGCCGGACTGCGGCCGCGCCTCGCCCTCGATGTTGTTGTCGAGGCCCGCCATGATCTTGAGCAGGGTGGACTTGCCCGAGCCGTTGAGGCCGAGCACGCCGATCTTGGCGCCCGGGAAGAACGACAGGCTGATGTCGCGCAGGATGTGACGCTTGGGGGGCACGATCTTGCCCACCCGGTTCATGGTGTAGATGTACTGAGCCATGGGTCCATTATCGCCTGTGCTAGGCTCGGCCGCACCATGGACGAACTGCGGGTCATCGCGGGCGAGCGTCTCGCCCGTTACGGCTTCGGCGCCGGTCATCCCTTCGGCACCGACCGGCACGGCGCGTTCTGGCGCGAATTCCAGGCCCGCGGTCTGCCGCAGCGCTGCGTCGTCGACGAGACGCGCGAGGCGACCCCGGAAGAGCTCGCCCTGTTCCACGACCCCGCGCACCTCGCCTTCCTGCGCGAGCGGTCAGCGAGCGGCAAGGGCTGGCTGGACGGGGGCGACACACCCGCCTTCCATGGGGTCTACGAGGCCGCCGCCGACGTCGTCGGCGCCACGTTGACGGCCGCCGAGGCGATCATGGGCGGCGAGGCGCGCCGGGCGTTCGTGCCGATCGCCGGCCTGCACCACGCGAGCCGTCGCGGCGCCGCCGGCTTCTGCGCGCTCAACGACTGCGGCGTCGCCATCGAGTGGCTGCGGGCGCGGCACGGCCTGCAGCGCATCGCCTACGTCGACATCGACGCCCACCACGGCGACGGCGTGTTCTACGCCTTCGAGGACGATCCGGCGGTCGCGTTCGTCGACCTGCACGAGGACGGCCGTCACCTCTATCCGGGGACCGGCAGCGCCTCGGAGACAGGCAAGGGCGCTGCGGCCGGCACGAAGTACAACGCGCCGCTGCCGCCGGGCGCCGACGACGCCGCGTTCGATGCCGCTTGGGGGCCGGCGCTCGAACTCCTCGAGGCGCAGCGCCCCGAGTTCATCCTGTTGCAATGCGGTGCCGACAGCCTTGCGGGCGACCCGTTGACGCACCTCGCCTTCACGCCCGCCGCGCACCGTCGCGCGGCGCAGGATCTCGTGCGGCTCGCCGAGCGGCTCGGCCACGGACGGGTGCTGGCGATGGGGGGTGGCGGGTACAACCGCGCCAACATCGCGGCCGGCTGGTGCGCGGTGGTAGAGGGTCTCTTGGACGGGACTTGATGGGCTAGAATGGCCCGTCATCCCGCGCGAGGCCCGCTGATGTTCCCGAAGAGCATGACCATCGAAGGATTCGATCCCGCACTCGCCGGCGCCATGTCGGCCGAGCGGGAGCGCCAGGAAGACCACATCGAGCTCATCGCCTCCGAGAACTACGCGAGCCCCCGCGTGCTCGAGGCCCAAGGCTCGGTGCTCACCAACAAGTACGCCGAGGGCTACCCCGGCAAGCGCTACTACGGCGGTTGCGAGTTCGTCGATGTCGCCGAGCAGCTCGCCATCGACCGGGTCAAGCAGCTCTTCGGCGCCGACTACGCCAACGTCCAGCCGCACTCCGGCTCGCAGGCCAACGCCGCCGTCTATCTCGCCGTGCTCAAGCCCGGCGACACGATCCTCGGCATGAGCCTCGACCACGGCGGCCACCTCACGCACGGCGCCAAGGTCAACTTCTCGGGCAAGCTCTTCAATGCCGTGCAGTACGGCATCCGTCCCGACAACGGCGAGATCGACTACGACGCGCTCGAGCGCCAGGCGCTCGAGGTCAGGCCGAAGCTCATCATCGCCGGCTTCTCGGCCTACTCGCGCCGTCTCGATTTCCCGCGCTTCCGCGCCATCGCCGACAAGGCGGGTGCGCTGCTGCATGTCGACATGGCGCACTTCGCGGGCCTCGCCGCCGTCGGTGTCTACCCGAACCCGGTGCCCTACGCGGATGTCGTCACCAGCACCACGCACAAGACCTTGCGCGGTCCGCGCGGCGGCATCATCCTCGCGCGCGCCAACGACGAGCTCACCAAGAAGTTCAACTCGCTGGTGTTCCCGGGCACGCAGGGTGGTCCGCTGATGCATGTCATCGCCGCCAAGGCCGTGGCCTTCCTCGAGGCGCTGCAGCCCGAGTTCAAGGAATACCAGGAACAGGTGGTCGCCAACGCGCGCGCCATGTGCGCGCGCCTGCAGCAGCGCGGATATCGCATCGTCTCGGGCGGCACCGACAACCATCTCTTCCTCATCGACCTCTCGGACAAGCGCATCAACGGCAAGGAGGCGGACGCCGCGCTCGGCGCCGCGCACATCACGGTCAACAAGAACGCCGTGCCGAACGATCCGCGTCCGCCGATGGTGACGAGCGGCATCCGCATCGGCACGCCGGCCTCCACCACCCGCGGCTTCAAGGAAGCGGAGATGGAGCATGTCGCGGACCTCATCGCCGATGTGCTCGACGCCGAGGGCGCGCCGGAAGCGGTCGCGACCGTGCGCGCGAAGGTGACGGCGCTCTGCCGACGATTCCCGGTGTACGAGTCCTTCCGCCCCCTCGCGGCGCAGGTCCGCTGAGGCGGATGCTGCGCTGACGGGACGACGCCATGCACTGTCCCTTCTGCGGCCACGAAGAGACCAAGGTGAACGACTCGCGGCTCGCTGCCGAGGGTCGGCAGATCCGCCGTCGCCGCGAATGCCTCGCCTGTGGCGAGCGCTTCACGACCTTCGAGACCGCGGAGCTCGTGATGCCCTTGGTCGTCAAGAACGACGCCGACCGCGAGCCCTTCGACGAACAGAAACTGCGCGCCGGCATCCTGCGTGCGCTGCAGAAACGGCCGGTCGAGCAGGAGAAGATCGAGTCGGCCATCGAGCGCATCACCCACCGGCTGCGCGCGCTCGGCGAGCGCGAGGTGCGTTCGCGGCAGATCGGCGAGTTCGTCATGGACGAGCTGCGTCACCTCGACGAGGTCGCCTACGTGCGGTTCGCGTCCGTATACCGCAGCTTCCAGGACATCGAGGCCTTCCGCGACGAGGTCGACAAACTGCGCACGCGCCGGCGTCGCGAGCCGCTTGCGGGCCAGTTGTCGCTGCTGGGCGGCGAACAAGAGGCCGCGGGCAAACCCGCGACCGCCAAGACGCCCGACGAGGCCGCGCCGGGCGGCAAGCCGCCGCGCCGCAGCCATTAGCCGCCGCGCCGCGTAGAGGACGTCCGCCCCCATGGTCTTCAGCCCCTTCGAACGACAGGCGATGGCGCGCGCGCTCGCGCTGGCCGCGCTCGGTCGGCGCAGCACACAGCCCAACCCGCGCGTCGGTTGCGTCATCGCCCG
>Ga0315904_10000641_pt1 | contig 55760 bp, 71 predicted proteins | sample LakEriMetagenome_6_FD_203529 | JGI IMG/M metagenome (GOLD analysis project Ga0315904, IMG submission 203529) | Freshwater fungal communities from buoy surface, Lake Erie, Ohio, United States - Buoy 12 MA120 | ecosystem: Environmental > Aquatic > Freshwater > Lake | place: USA: Lake Erie, Ohio...
AGGATAAAACTGATGGATTGAGTCAAGCAGCAGTAGATGCGTATCGCCGCGAGAATCCTGGATCAAAACTTCAAACTGCGGTTACTGAAAAGAAACCAAAGGGTAAAAGAGCAAAGCGTCGTGCCAACTTCTGTCGTCGTATGAAGGGCATGAAGTCAAAACTTACTTCGGCAAAAACTGCAAGAGATCCAGATTCAAGAATTAACAAAGCACTTCGTCGTTGGAACTGTAACTAAAATGAAATCTTTTCAACAATTCCTATCAGAAAGTATCACCATTAATGGTGATTTTAATGGAACTCTCAATGTAGGTTCCCCTCAACCCGAACAAGCAAGCGAGTCTTTCTTTGCTGATGTAGTTTGGGAAGGAAAGATGTATCGTTTAGAAGTAGAAGGCAAAATTCTTTCTAAGAATGAACTAGCAGAACAGATTCAAGGGGAATATCCTGGCGCAATTGTTCATAACGTTTATCCTTCTCAGGTAAATACTTCAAGAATTAAAAACGCACAAAGATATCAACCAGAAAGATTGTCTTGGAGTGAGTGATTAATGGCACAATTTAATAAAAATACTCAAGATTTTTTAAATCAAGAGAGAACTCTTTTTGAAGTGAATATGATCGCCAATAAAAATGGCGAAGTAGTTACACTTGATAATCCATTTCCAGTCACAGGAACTGTTGGGATTTCATCAGATACTCTCATTACTATCAATCCAGATACAAATGCTGTTGATGCATTTGGTAGAGCAAGAGTTTCTGAATTATTTACTCTTGGTGACTATAAGCACGTTTACGCTATTGATCCAAATTTTTTAGATAGTGTTTCTGGTGCAGGATCATCAGTAACTTTCTTCCAAAACCAAGCGTGTGCAAGATTACAGACTGGAATTGGTTCTACAGCATCCTGTATTCACCAAACAAAATTTTATCATCACTATCAACCAGGAAAAGGACAACTAATTTTTAGTTCTTTTAATTTTTATGCTCCCCAACAAAATGCAACTAAAAGAACTGGGTACTTTGATGATAGAGATGGAATTTATTTTGAACAAGTTGGACTGAGCACTTCTGATGGAATAAATCCTGGCATTGGAACAAACAATTGGGTAATCAGAACTTTTACGAGTGGTATTGCAACAGAAACCAGGATTCCACAGTCACAATGGAATAAAGATAAATGTGATGGAACAGGTATTTCTGGATTTAATTTAGATATTACAAAAACTCAACTTGCATTTATAGATTTCCAGTGGTTAGGTGTTGGTAGAGTTCGTTGTGGTTTTGCTCACAATGGGCAACTTATTACCGCTCACGAATTTAATCACTCTAATTATTTGAGCACTGTTTATATTGCCAATCCAAACCTACCAGTTCGTTGTGAGATTAGAAACACTGGTGTTGGTATTGGAGCATCATTTGATCAAATTTGTTCTTCTGTAATGTCCGAAGGTGGATATGTAGAAAGTGGTATTGACTTTGCTTATACGATGACTACATCAAGAACAACACCAACACCAGCAGGAACAGAATTTCCATTGGTTGCGATTCGACTCAAAAATAGTTTTCAAAATTATCCAAATAGAATATCAGTAAGGTTAAATAACCTTTCAATACATTGTGAAACAAATAGTATCATTTATAGAGTTATTAAACTTCCAAGTTCCGCATATCTAAGTAACGCTGGAACTCTAACTTGGACATCTGCTTCTGCTAACAGTGGAGTTGAATATTGTGTGGATGCTACAACTTATAGTGATGGCGACGAGTTTGCATCAGGTTATGTTCCCTCTGGTGCATCTCAAAACTCACTTTCACCAGTTGCTTCTGGAACATTAACTGCTGCAAAGAAGAATATTATTGTTCAAAACATAGATTCAACAAATTCTGAAATTTATGTAATTGTTGTAAGAACAATTACAACTGTTGGTAACGCTGTTGCAAACGTTGCTGCTGCTCTTCAATGGAGGGAGATTTACTAAATTATGAGTGAAGTTTATCTTGGTAATCCTAACCTAAAAAAAGCAAATACTCAGATCGAATTTACAGAAGATCAAATTATTGAGTTCTTAAAGTGTAAAGAAGATCCTGTTTATTTTGCTAGAAATTATATCAAAATTGTTTCTCTGGATCACGGTTTGGTTCCTTTTGAGATGTATCCATTTCAAGAGAAACTAATTCAAAATTTCCACAAGAATAGATTTAATATTTGCAAGATGCCCCGCCAGACGGGTAAATCTACGACTTGTGTTTCATATTTGTTACATTATGCGGTATTTAACGATAATGTTAATATAGCTATTCTAGCAAACAAAGCATCCACCGCAAGAGACTTACTTGGAAGATTACAACTTGCTTATGAAAATCTGCCAAAGTGGATGCAACAGGGTATTATATCCTGGAACAAAGGTAGTCTAGAATTAGAAAATGGCTCCAAGATTTCATCTAACTCTACTTCTTCATCTGCTGTCCGAGGCGGATCCTATAATGTCATCTTTCTTGACGAGTTCGCTTTCATCCCGAATCACATTGCTGATGACTTCTTTGCCTCTGTTTATCCTACTATTTCTTCTGGACAGAGCACGAAGGTAATTATTGTATCAACGCCACGCGGTATGAATCACTTCTACCGTATGTGGCACGACTCTGAACGTGGCAAAAACGAATATGTACCTACAGATGTCCATTGGTCAGAAGTACCCGGCAGAGATCAGGTTTGGAAAGAACAAACAATTGCCAACACTTCAGAACAACAATTCAAAGTTGAGTTTGAGTGCGAATTCTTAGGATCAGTCAATACACTGATTAACCCCTCCAAGTTGAGAAATTTTGTATATGAAGATCCGATCAAAAGAAATGCTGGATTAGATGTTTACCAACACCCAAAGGAAGAAAATAATTATTTGATTACGGTAGACGTTGCCCGTGGTCTTGGCAACGACTACTCAGCTTTTATTGTCTTTGACATTACAGAGTTTCCATATAAAGTTGTTGCAAAATATAGGAATAATGAAATTAAACCTATGCTTTTTCCAAGTATCATTTACGAAGTAGCAAAAGGTTATAATGATGCTTGGTTATTGATTGAAGTTAATGATATTGGGGACCAAGTAGCGAGTATTCTTCATTTTGACCTAGAATATGATAATGTTTTGATGTGTGCAATGCGTGGTCGTGCCGGTCAAATTGTTGGATCAGGATTTAGTGGTAAAAAATCACAACTTGGTGTGAGAATGACTGCTGCCGTTAAAAAACTTGGGTGCTCTAACTTAAAAACATTATTAGAAGATGACAAGTTACTTACAGTTGATTATGAAATCATATCTGAGCTCACAACATTTGCACAGAAACATAATTCATTTGAAGCTGAAGAGGGATGTAATGACGACCTAGCGATGTGTTTGGTTATTTTTTCTTGGTTAGTCGCTCAAGACTACTTCAAAGAAATGACGGACAACGACGTTCGCAAAAGAATTTATGAAGAGCAAAAAAATCAAATTGAGCAAGATATGTCCCCATTTGGGTTTATTTCGGATGGATTAGAAGATATGGATATTTTTGTAGAAAAAGAAACAGGCGATAGATGGTTAGTTGCGGCAAATAATAATTCTATGGAGTCTATGGAAATTTGGAATGTGGATGAATATGGGGACAGATCTTATATGTGGGATTATAGGTGACTTTAAGAAGCAGGAATTTATAAATACTTTTAGAATATTCTGGTAACACGGAGAATAAAGATGCCGCTTAATTTAGCATCTCCTGGAATTGTAGTTAGAGAAGTTGATTTAACTCTTGGAAGAGCTACTCCTTCGTCAAATAAGATTGGCGCAATCGTAGCACCTTTTGCGAAGGGACCTGTAGACTCGCCAACTTTAGTTGAAAATGAAAATGATTTGCTCAACAATTTTGGAGAGCCATACTCAACAGATAAACATTATGAGCATTGGTTGTCTGCTTCTTCATATTTGGCATATGGTGGAGCACTCCGAGTTGTAAGAGCAAATGATAATGATTTAAGAAATGGATTTGTTGGAACTGCATCAAGTGTAAAAATTGATAGTTTAGATCATTATAATGCATTAGGATATGATGAAAATACTCTTGCTGGTGTTGTAGTTGCAGCAAGAAATCCAGGATCTTGGTCAAATGGTATTAAAGTCGCCATAATCGATTCTGAAGCAGATCAAATTTTAGTTGGTGTTAACACATCAGTAGCATCGGGTATTACTACAATTGCAGTTGGATTTGGTGTCACCCAATCAGTTGCAGGTAGAATTAATCCTGGTGCTGGTACAACTTCAGTACTTGATGGTCACTTAAAAGGAATTATCACCGAAATTTCTGGAAGCAGCATATACGTTAAAGTACTTTCACACGTTTCTGCGGCAGGTACCGAAACGCAAGTTGACTATCAACCTTCTGGAGTTTATGCCTTCTCTTCAACTGGAAGTGTTGCAATTCATGCAACTGGTCAATCTGTTGCAGCAGGATCAACTTCATATACTTCTAGACTAGATTGGTTTGATCAACAAACTTTAGGTCTCACAAGTACTTCTTCTATTTCTTGGAATAATATTGCTCCAAGACCAGGAACTTCTGCATATGCTGCAGCAAGAGATTCTAGATTTGATGAAGTCCATGTAGTAGTAATTGATGCTTTTGGAACTGTAACTGGAAATGCTGGAACAATTCTTGAAAAGCATTTAAGTTTGTCGAAGGCATCTGATGCAGAGTTTTCTGTGGGCAATCCATCTTACTGGAGAAAGTATATTGCAAATAATTCGCAGTATATCTTCGGTCTAGGATCACCAACCGGTATTGTAACCACAGGATATAGTAGTGGTTTCAATTTAGAATCGGACGTTGCTTGGGATCAAGAAGCAGAGGGAATTACCTTTGCTGCTGCTGGAGCATCTACAAACACCCTCACTGGCGGTAAAGACTACAGTGGTGTGGCAAACCTTGATACTGCAGGATCTCTGACAGCGACTCTTGGAGAGTTGTCTGACGGATATGATTTATTCGAAAATACAGAAAACTTCAAAGTAGATTTCCTTCTGATGGGATCTGCCGCATATGATATTTCAACTGCACAGGCACTTGCCAATAAACTGATTTCTGTTGCAGAATTGAGAAAGGATGCAATTGCATTCATTTCGCCATACAGAGGTGCTGCTCTCTCGGATACTTCGGTACAAACTGCAGTAACTGTAAGATCTGCTGCCGATATTACTGATAACGTAATTGAGTTTTATGCTCCGGTTTCATCTTCTTCTTATGCAATCTTTGATAGTGGATACAAATACATGTATGATAGATTTGCAAATACCTTTAGATATGTGCCATTAAATGGAGATATTGCCGGTCTTTGTGCTCGTAATGATATTAATAACTTTGCTTGGTATTCACCTGCAGGAACTTCCAGAGGTGCAATCTTAAATGCAGTTAAACTTGCATACAATCCATCAAAAGTTCAAAGAGATAAACTCTACTCAAATAGAGTCAATCCGGTGATATTCTCACCTGGAGCTGGAATCATTCTCTTTGGCGACAAGACGGGTCTAGCTAAAGCATCTGCATTTGATAGAATCAACGTACGTCGTTTGTTTGTTTATCTTGAGGATGCAATTTCTCAAGCAGCAAAGGATGCTCTCTTTGAATTCAATGACGAAATCACTAGAACAAACTTCGTAAATACAATCGAACCATTCTTGCGCGATGTCCAAGCCAAGAGAGGAATCTTTGATTATGTTGTTATTTGCGATGAGACAAATAACACTGCTGCTGTGATAGATAATAATGAATTCATTGCAGACATTTACATCAAACCAGCAAGGTCCATCAACTTCATTGGACTCAACTTTATTGCCACCAAGACTGGTGTTGATTTTGAAGAAGTAATCGGAAACTTTTAATTTAGAGGTTTAACACAAAATGGCAACCAGAACCCAACTTAACACAATTCCATTAAGAAAAATTACAGACTTCAAGAGCAAGCTGTCGGGTGGTGGCACCAGAAGTAACCTCTTTGAAGTTGAGCTTGCTTTCCCAGCAGCACTTGGTATTGACTCAAATACCCTAGACAAGAGTAGATTTCTTGTCAAAGCAGCAAATCTTCCCGCATCAAATGTTACTCCTGTTGAAGTAGCATTCAGAGGAAGAACTTTAAGACTTGCTGGAGATCGCACATTCGAAAGCTGGACGATTACTGTTATTAACGATACTGACTTTGCAATTCGCTCTGCATTTGAAAAGTGGACCAACTACATGAATCGCCTTTCTGATGCAACTGGCACTACAGATCCAGCACTTTATCAAGCAGATGCATTTGTTTATCAACTTAATCGTGATGGAAGCATCTTAAGAGCTTATCACTTCTATGATTTATTCCCAACTAGCGTAAGTGCAATTAACTTGGCATACGAGACTGAAGCAATTCAAGAGTTTACTGTTGAAATGCAAGTACATTGGTGGGAAGCAATTAAAGGATCTTCGCCAGCAGCAGGCGGTGAAGATATTAACTAAATAGAGTATCATATAACGTTTAACTTATAAAATGGCGAAACTTTTTGGTTTTTCGATTGAGGATAATGAAAAAAAATCCAAATCAATAGTTTCCCCCGTACCTCAAACCGATGAGGACGGGGTTGATTATTATATTCAATCTGGATTTTATGGTCAATATGTAGACATTGAAGGTGTTTATAGAACTGAATTTGATTTAATGCGCCGTTATCGTGAGATGGCACTTCATCCAGAGTGTGATAGTGCCATTGAAGATATTGTAAATGAAGCAATCGTAAGCGACCTTTACGATTCTCCCGTTGAGATTGAATTAACAAATCTAAACGCAAGCGACAAGTTAAAGGATATAATTAGAAAAGAGTTTAAGTCCATCAAAGAGATGATGGATTTTGATAGAAAATCTCATGAAATTTTTAGAAATTGGTATGTTGATGGAAGACTTTATTATCTAAAAGTGATTGATATGAAAAAACCTCAAGATGGTATTCAAGAATTGAGATATATTGATCCAATGAAGATGAAGCACGTTCGTCAAGAAAAGAGAACGAAGGGAAAAAATGGCACAGATATTGTAGATAGATTAAATTATAATGGAAATTCGGCAAATAATTTAGATACAATGTATTCTGAAATGGAAGAATACTTTATCTACTCTTCAACTCCAAGTTACCCGATGGGTAATTTAAGTGGCGCTTCTAAAGGTTCTCTTAAAATCGCTAAAGATTCAATTACATATTGCACCTCAGGATTGGTTGATAGAAATAAAGGCACAGTTCTTTCATATCTACATAAAGCAATTAAGGCACTCAATCAACTCCGAATGATTGAGGATTCTCTTGTCATTTACAGATTATCAAGAGCACCAGAGCGTCGTATTTTTTATATTGATGTTGGCAATCTTCCAAAGGTAAAAGCAGAGCAATATCTCAAAGAGGTTATGTCTCGCTATAGAAATAAATTAGTTTACGATGCTAATACTGGAGAAATCCGTGACGATCGTAAATTTATGAGTATGCTTGAAGATTTCTGGCTCCCTCGTCGTGAAGGTGGTAGAGGAACGGAAATTACTACTCTTCCAGGTGGTCAAAATCTTGGAGAATTGTCTGATATTGAATATTTCCAAAAGAAACTTTATAGATCTTTGAATGTACCCGAAACCAGAATTGCTGGGGGTGGAGAAGGATTTAATATGGGTCGTTCTTCAGAGATTCTGAGAGATGAATTAAAGTTTTCTAAATTTGTCGGTCGTCTGAGAAAAAGATTTGCTCAGATGTTTAATGATATGCTTCGTACCCAACTTCTTCTGAAGAATATAGTTTCTCCCGAAGATTGGGAAAAGATGGAAGATCATATTCAATATGACTTCCTTTACGACAATCATTTTTCAGAATTGAAAGAAGCAGAACTTCTCACAAATCGTTTGACACTTTTGACTACGGTAGAACCTTATATCGGTAAATATTATTCAACAGAGTATGTGCGTAAGAAAATTCTTCGCCAAACAGACTCCGAAATTATCGATATTGATTTACAAATTGATGATGAAATTGAAAAAGGTATACTCCCAGATCCAAATGCACCAGTAGATGAAATGGGAAATCCATTACCCCCTGCAGGTGAGGAAGGTGCTGGACAAGCAATTGAGCAAGGTGCTGGAGGAGAGGTGCCAATTGAACCAACAGTAGATGTGTCGCAGGTAGAGATAAAAGAACCTAAAGGTGGCAAAATATAAATAGTCCTATAATAATAAAATAAATTTATGGAAGAACTTATCGATTTGATTGCATCTGATGGTGCTCCAGCAGATGTTTCCGACAGAATTAAAGAATTTTTGTATGCAAAAGCTGCTGATAGAGTAGATGCTGCTCGTCCAGAAATTGCTGCAGTGATGTTTGGTGAAGATGATTCTACTGGAGATAACGAATAATGGCAATAAAAATTGTCCAAAATGTAAATAGAATTTCCCCTACAGTTTCTGTAGCCGCTACTAGCAATCCAATTGCACTCAAAAGCGGATATATTCGTGTTGCTTGTGCTTCAACAGCAGTATATGTAGAAACTGGGGGAGAACCTGTAGCTACTGTTAATTCTTTCTTGATTTCTCCTTTTGGAAATGAAGTTTTAAAGGAAAGACTTGCAAAGCAGCAGATAGTAGGAATTACTACAGGAGCATCAACTGTAATTACTTTTGATAATAATGCAGGGAATCCTTTCTTGGTTGGTGATTATGTAACAATTGAAAACGCCCAACCTGTAGGAATTAATACAGTTCATAGATTAGTAACTGCTACAACTGATTCAACAGTTACTATTGCTGCAAATACATCATCAATTGTTGGAGTAATTACTGCAACTGGATCTACTTTATCCAGAAGCGTAAGAGTTTCAGCTCTTGCTCTTGATAACACCACAAATGTGACCATCACAGAAGTAGTACAATTAGTTTCCGAATAAAATGAAACTCATCACAGAAGAAATTCAAAAAGTAGAGTTTATTACCGAAAAAGTAGGTAATAAAAAAAATCTATACATTGAGGGTATTTTCCTTCAAGGTGATATTTGCAATCGTAATGGAAGAATGTATCCGATGGCAACTCTGAGTAAAGAGGTTGGCAGATACAATGAAAACTTTATTCAAAAGGGTCGTGCTCTCGGAGAACTTGGTCACCCTGATGGACCAACTGTAAATCTTGATCGCGTTTCTCATAAAATTGTTTCTCTTACCCGCGAAGGAAACAATTTTAAAGGAAAAGCATTGGTTCTTGAAACTCCTATGGGTAAGATTGCAAAGTCTCTCATTAGTGAGGGAGTTTGTCTCGGTGTTTCTTCTCGTGGAGTTGGATCATTGAGAATGACCAATGAGGGTCACAAAATTGTTGGTGAAGATTTTATGCTTGCAACTGCTGCTGATATTGTAGCAGATCCTTCTGCTCCAGATGCTTTTGTTTCTGGAATTATGGAGGGTAAAGAGTGGATTTGGGAAGGTGGTATTCTTCGTGAAAAACTTGCCGAACAAACACAAAGAAGAATTAACACTCTTGTTGACCAAAAAAGACTTGAAGAGCATAAGTTGAATCTATTCAACGAATTTCTTTCAAATCTGTAAATTATAAATAAATATAGATTAAATACAAGATCTAAAAAAAATGTCCGTTGGTAGCAATTTACAAGAAATGGAAAACGTAGTAACCAAAGGGGCTGCACCTGCCGAGCCAATGCACAAACTGACTGGGACTACTCCTGGTCAAACTGCTGGTTGGGAAGATCTCGGTGGTCCTACTCCAGAAAATTACAAGCCCGATGATAGTTCAGCAGAATTAAAGACTCCTGCTGCAACTCTTGCTCAAGTAAAGGATGTTGTTAATGCGAAAGCACAAGCAGCAATGCCTATGCAAGGAGTCAAAGAGGAAGCAGAAGATGAAGAGGAAGTAGTTTCCGAAGCTGCTGAAGAAGATGAGGATGAGGCACCCGAAAAAGGAAAAGATGAGGGTGGCAAGCATAAAGAGGGTAAGCATAAAAAAGGCAAAGAAGAGCCTGGTGAAGAAGATGATGAAGATGAAATGAAAGAAGAATTTGATATCGAAGAAGATGTCAATGCTCTTCTTGAAGGTGAAGAACTCTCCGAAGAATTCCAAGAAAAGGCACGTATCATTTTTGAATCTGCTATCAGATCAAAAGTTGCTGAAATTAAAGAGCAACTTGAAGAGGCATATGAGCAGACTCTTGTAGAAGAAATTCAATCAATTAAAGAAGGTCTTGTAGAGCGTGTTGACGCATACCTTGAGTATGTTGCTGACGAGTGGATTCAAGAAAATGCACTCGCAGTTGAGCACGGTCTTAAGACCGAAATGACCGAATCATTCCTCCAAGGAATGAAGGGTCTTTTTGAAGATCATTATGTAACAATCCCTGAAGATAGATATGATGTCATCGAGAGCATGGTAGATAAACTTGATGAAATGGAAGAAAAACTCAACGAGCAAATTGAAAGAAATGTTGCTCTAAATAAAAGATTAGCCGAGTCAGTTTCTGATGTAATTTTTGCTGAAGTCGCTGAGGGTCTTGCACTTTCTCAAAAGGACAAACTCGCTTCTCTTGCCGAAAATGTTGAGTTTGATGGTGAAGAGAGCTATCGTGAGAAACTAGTAACTCTGAGGGAATCTTATTTCCCAACCAGAACCGCTGGTACTCAAAGAAACGCTAGTGAAAATCTGTCGGAAGAAACTAATCTGAATATTCAATCGGTTAGTGGCACAATGGGTGCATATCTTCAGACTCTCCAAAGAGTTTCTAAAAAGTGATTTTTAAATCATAAATCAAACAACAACACTTTTAAAGAGGTAAACACAAATGCAAGGATTCAACCTAGAATCACTGCAGGAGAAGTGGGCTCCGCTCCTTGACTACGAAGGTCTTGATTCTTTCAAAGATTCACATCGTAGAGCTGTAACCGCTATCCTGTTAGAAAACCAAGAAAGAGCACTCCGTGAAGAGCGTGAGTTTCTCTACGAATCACCAACCAACAGCACTGCTTCAGGCGCAAATCCTGGTCTGGGTGCTGCAACAACCGGTGCTATGCAAGGTTTTGACCCCGTTCTGATTTCACTAATCAGACGTTCAATGCCTAACCTGATCGCCTACGATCTCTGTGGCGTTCAACCAATGAATGGTCCTACCGGACTCATCTTCGCAATGCGCTCACGTTACACCAGCCAGGCTGGAAACGAGACCTTCTATAACGAAGTTGATTCAGCATTCTCTGGTCAGGATTCCGGATTCAATAACACCAACGGTTGGACCGGTGGTTCAGTCGGTATGGGTACTACCGCTCAAGGCGGCACCAACCCATCAGTACTTGACCCAACCAACCAAGCAAACAACGCTACTGGCGCTAACCAGTATAACGTTGGTCAAGGAATGAGAACTGACGAATCAGAATCGCTTGGCGAATCTGACCAGTTTAACCAGATGGCATTCTCGATTGAGAAAGTCACTGTTACTGCAAAGTCACGTGCTCTGAAAGCCGAGTACTCACTTGAGCTTGCTCAGGACCTCAAGGCAATCCATGGTCTGAATGCTGAAGCGGAATTAGCAAACATTCTCTCAACTGAGATTCTTGCTGAAATCAACCGCGAAGTTATCAGAACCATCTACAAGATTGCTAAGCCTGGTGCTCAAGTTAATACCGCTACCGCAGGTACTTTTGACCTCGACGTTGACTCCAACGGTCGTTGGTCGGTTGAGAAGTTCAAGGGTCTGATTTTCCAAATCGAGCGCGATGCAAACGCAATCGCCCAGCAAACTCGTAGAGGAAAGGGTAACACCATCCTTTGCTCTGCTGACGTTGCTTCAGCACTTGCAATGGCAGGTGTCCTCGATTACACCCCTGCACTCAACGCAAACCTCAACGTTGATGACACCGGCAATACTTTTGCTGGAGTTCTTCAAGGTAAGTATCGCGTCTACATTGACCCATATTCGGCAAACGTTTCTGCTAACCAGTTCTACGTTGTCGGTTATAAGGGTTCTAGCCCATATGACGCTGGTCTCTTCTACTGCCCATACGTTCCTCTGCAGATGGTACGTGCTGTTGGCGAGAACACCTTCCAGCCTAAAATCGGCTTTAAGACCCGTTACGGAATGGTTGCAAACCCATTCGCTGAGGGTCTTACCGCTGGCGCTGGTGCTCTGACCACCAATGCAAACACCTACTACAGAAGAGTTAAGGTTGCTAACTTAATGTGAGTTAGTTTACAACTCTTTCAAGAGGGTCCTTCGGGACCCTCTTTTTTTATCTAAATATCAATAAAACATTATGGCGTCTGCTTATCGAAATCAGATACAAAACCGAAACTTTCTTTCACCAGTTGGTTTTAATTTTACTCTTGCAAAAGAACCAAAGGTAAGTTTCTTTTGCAACTCGGCAAGAATACCAGAAATTACACTTTCATTGGTTCAGCAACCATCATATCTTAAGGATATTGATGTTCCAGGCGGCAAACTTCAATACGGCGACTTATCTTTAAGGTTTTTAGTCGATGAAGATATGATGAATTATATGGTTGTCCATAATTGGTTAACTGGATTGGGATTTCCAGAAACCACGGGGCAATATAAAGAATTAATTACAAATGATGATGGACTGCAAGATTCTAAAAGAGCATTTAGTGATGGAAGTCTTTATATTTTAGATAGCAATTATAATACAAACTCAATAGTAAAATTTAAAGATTTATTTCCGGTCTCTTTGACATCGTTGGAATTTGACTCCACACAAACCGACATCCAGTACTTTACAGCAGAGGTATCTTTCAAGTATACTATCTACAATATCTTGAGCGAAACTGGACAACCTCTATGACACTTGATGAAATTCAGGAAATGTGGCAGAGAGATGCTGTCATTGACCCTGATAATTTGCACGATGAATCTTTAAAAATTCCCCAACTTCATTCCAAATATTATACCATTTACAATACAATTACTCTTCTTCGTGAGAAAGCAAGAGAAACTTTCAATAGAGTTAAACTTGAACGATACAACTATTACACGGGAAAGGCACCTGCAGAGGTTTATATAGAAGAACCATTTCCGTATAAAGTTAGAGACAAAGAAGCGTTACAGAGGCATATGGACGCTGATGAGAGACTGAATAAAGTAGAACTCAAAATTAGATACTATGACATTATGTTAAAGTTTTTGGAAGAGATTATTAAGTGTATATCAAATAGAACGTTTCAAATAAAGAACGCTCTGGAATGGCACAGGTTTCAATCGGGGTTTAACTGACGAAATAAATATTCATAACTGATATTTTATGAATGTCACATTTGGTCATATCAAAAAAGAATGAGGTATATCTTCAAGTTGAGGCAGAAGCACACGTCTATTATGAATTAAGAGATGCATTTCAGTTTGAAGTACCAAATGCAAAGTTTGCTCCCGCTTATAAGAATAGGTGGTGGGATGGTCACATTTATTTGTTTAATATTAATACTCAAGAAATATACGTTGGTCTATTAGATAAACTTATAAGATTTTGTGAGCAACATAATTATACTTATGAGTTTAGAAACAATAAGTACTATGGTCTTCCTTTTGAAGTCAATGAGATGATTTCAAAAGAAGGTGTAAAAGACTATATGAATTCTATTTGCAAGTATGCTCCCCGCGATTACCAAGTTGAGGGAGTATACGACGCTTTAAGACATAATCGAAAGTTGTTGATATCTCCAACTGCCTCTGGAAAGTCGTTGATGATATATTCGATTGTAAGATATTACGTTGAGAAAGAACAAAATATTTTGATAGTCGTTCCAACGACATCCCTTGTAGAGCAGATGTATAAAGATTTTGCAGATTATGGATGGGATGTGGGATCATTTTGCCACAAAATCTACGCCGGAAAAGAAAGGGAAACTGATTCTCAAGTAATTATTACAACTTGGCAATCGATTTATAAACTACCTAAACAATATTTTTCAAGATTTAATGTAGTAGTTGGTGATGAAGCTCATAATTTTAAATCCAAGTCATTAGTATCTATAATGACAAAACTTTTCGATGCAAAATATCGTTTTGGATTCACAGGAACTTTAGATGGCACACAAACGCACAAATGGGTTTTAGAAGGTCTATTCGGTCCCTCTTATAAAATCATTAAAACTGATGAGTTAATGAAGAAAGGGCACGTAGCAACACTTGACATCAATATTTTATTACTTAAGCATTCACCAAATAAATTTGAAACTTTTGAAGATGAAGTGCAATATATTATCAATCATGAAAAGAGAAATAAATTCATTCGAAATCTTGCTCTTGATTTAAAAGGAAATACATTAATTCTTTTCTCAAGAGTTGAGGGTCATGGACAACCATTATACGAACTCATAAATAATAGCAAAACTGAAACCAGACAAGTGTTTTTTGTACATGGTGGAGTGAATACTGAGGACCGAGAAAAAGTCAGAGAAATTACTGAAAAAGAAAACAATGCTATCATTGTTGCTTCTTACGGGACTTTTTCTACTGGTATTAACATCAGAAATCTACATAATGTCATCTTTGCTTCCCCTAGTAAATCAAGAATCAGAAACCTCCAATCAATCGGAAGAGTCTTAAGAAAATCCGATAATAAGACAAAAGCAACTCTATATGACATTGCCGATGATATCAGTTATAAGTCAAGAAAAAATTATACGCTCAATCATTTAATCGAAAGAATTAAAATTTACAATGAAGAAAACTTTAATTATGATATTGTAAACATACCGCTTAAAAACTAATGGGAGATGAGTTTTACGCAGCAATCAAATTAATTAGTGGCGAAGAAATATTTTCTCTTATTTCTGTCGATGAAAATAATGGAGATCCAATTATCATTCTTCAAAATCCAGTTATAATGAAAGTATATACAAATTATGTTGGTATGTATGTAAAAATAAAACCTTGGATGGAAATACCTAATGATGATATCTTTTTTATTAAGTTTGATAGAATCATTACAATGACTGAAATTAAAAATCAATCTACAATTGATTTTTATCTACGATATCTTGAAGATGATAGTGATATTGAAATTGAATCTAACGGTAAAGTTTCAATATCTGATAAAATGGGATATCTGGGGTCAGTAGAGAATTCTCGTAAGTCACTCGAAGATATTTTTCTCAAAGACCTTAAAGATAATAAAGAAAGCTAAAACTTATCTTCAATGGAGACAAACCTAGTCTACACATATTTTTGATACTTGTCAAGCCCTTGATTTATGTGGTATAATTAATTCAACTTATATTAAGTAAAAGATGGACTTGTTATGCCAAAAAAGAAATCAGAACATTATGTAAATAACAAAGAGTTACTTGAAGCATTGATTGTTTATAGGACAAAGGTTGCTGCTGCTAAAGAGCAAGGACTTCCAAAACCACGTATTACAAATTATTTGGGAGAGTGTTTTCTTAAGATTGCCACGCATCTTTCTTATAAACCTAACTTTGTGAATTATATGTTTCGGGATGATATGATTTCTGATGGCATAGAAAATTGCGTTCAATATATTCACAATTTTGATCCACAAAAATCAAGTAATCCTTTTGCCTACTTTACTCAAATTATTCACTATGCATTTCTTCGTCGTATTCAGAAGGAGAAGAAGCAACTGGAAATTAAAACCAAGATCATCGAACGCACTGGTTATGATGAGGTTATGATGATTGATGACAACTTGCTTTCTGGAAGCAATTCCGATTATAATAGTATGAAAGATGCTATTCAATACAGAAATAACCGATGAAGGTAGCAATTTTAACTGACACTCACTACGGGTGTCGCAAAGGATCAAAGTATCTCCACGATCACTTTGAACTCTTCTATAAGAATGTCTTCTTTCCTGCTTTAGAGGAGCATGGAATTAAAACAGTCATTCATATGGGTGATGCCTTTGATAGTCGCAAGTCAATTGATTATCAAAGTTTAGAATGGGCAAAGCGTGTAGTATTTGAACCTCTTAAAAATCACGAAGTTCATATGATTGTGGGCAATCACGATTGTTACTTTAAAAATACCAATCACGTCAATTCACCATCGCTTCTTCTTCAGAATTACTCCAATATTAAAACCTATAGTTATCCACAAACAATCAAAGTTGGTGGTCTTGACATTATGATGGTGCCTTGGATTTGCAGTGATAACTATGATGAAACGATAAAGCAAATCAAAAAATCCAAAGCAAAAATTGCAATGGGTCATCTGGAGTTACAAGGTTTCCGTGTAAATCGAAATCTTGTAATGGAAGAGCATGGAACTGATCCAAAGATTTTTGATAAGTTTCAGAAAGTATTTTCTGGACATTATCATACTCGCTCTGACAATGGAAAAATCTTTTATCTGGGTAATACTTATGAGATGTATTGGAATGATGTAAATGACACTCGTGGATTTCATATTTTTGATACAGAAACTCTAGAGCATACTCCAATTAACAATCCTTATAAATTATTCTATAACATTTATTATGAGGATACTCCACATCAAATGTTTGATGCTACAGATTATGAAAATAAAATTGTCAAGGTAATTGTTCGTAAGAAGACCAAACCAAAAGACTTTGAAAAATTCATTGATAAACTTTACACCATAGGTGTTCAAGATCTTAAAATTGTTGAAAACTTTGATATTCAAGAAAGTGAAGATTTTGAAATTGATGAAGAAGAAAATACAATGTCAATTCTAAATCGTTATATTGACGAAGCAGAATTTGAGTTTGATAAAAATATTATCAAAGGTATTTTTCAAGATCTCTATAGACAAGCTTGCGAGGTAGAGTAAATGTTTCTTCTCACACTCAAAGACAGAAAAGATGATGGTGCATATGCAGTGCAAAATCGATATGGTGAAAAAGTCTTATTTCTCTTTGAAGAAGAAGACGATGCGACTCGATATGCTTTAATGTTGGAGGACCAAGAAAAAACTGTAATGGATGTTGTAGAGGTTGATGACGAACTTGCCATAAAGACGTGTAAGATGTATAATTATCGCTATGCTGTGATCACTCCTGACGATATCGTTATTCCTCCTAAGAATGTTAGTATTTCACAAGATTAAATGGAAAAATTTTCTTTCCACTGGGAATCAGTGGACGGAAGTTGATTTTGAAAAACACAATACAAATTTAATTATTGGAACAAATGGTGCAGGTAAATCTACAATCCTGGATGCACTTACTTTTGTTTTGTTTAATAAACCTTTTCGTAAGATTAATAAACCACAGTTAGTCAATACGACTAACGAAAAAGATTGTCTTGTGGAAATTGAATTCTCTGTGAACAATAGAGATTATCTTGTTCGCCGGGGAATCAAACCAAATATTTTTGATATTGAGGTAAATGGTAATCCACTTCATAAAGAAGCAGATGATCGTGCCAATCAAAGAATTCTTGAAGAGAATATTCTTAAGGTAAACTATAAGTCTTTTACTCAGATTGTGATTCTGGGTTCTAGTACTTTTGTGCCGTTTATGCAACTCGCTACTTCACATCGTCGTGAGGTGATTGAGGACCTTCTGGATATTCGTATTTTTTCTGCGATGAATAATCTTATTAAGGATAAGATTCGTGAGAAAAAGGACCAAATTAAATCTCTTGAACTTAAGAAAGAAACTCTTAAGGATAAGATGAAAATGCAGCAAGAGTTTATTGAAGAACTTGAGAATCGTGGTAATGCCAACATCAATGCCAATAAAGAAAAGATTACCAATCTAGATTCCGAAGTTGGCATTTACATGACCGAAAATGCCAAGATTGAGGAAGATATTTTTAAATATACGAAGGAACAAGAAGAAGTCATTGGGTCCGCTGATAAGTTAGTAAAACTTAACAATCTGAAGGGTAAGATCTCGCAGAAAGTATCTGCTATTACCAAAGAGCATAAGTTTTTCACAGAAAATACGGTCTGCCCTACCTGCACACAAACAATTGAAGAAGAGTTTCGGTTAAATAGAATTACAGACGCTCAAAATAAGGCAAAGGAACTCCAGAAAGGTTATCAAGACCTAGAGGAGACTATAAAAATAGAACAGGAGAGAGAGCGTCAATTCATCGCACTTTCTAAGGAGATTACGAAACTCAACCATGAGATTTCTCAAAACAATACTCGGATTTCCCTCAACCAGAGACAAATACGAGACCTTGAATCTGAAATTCAAACTATTACCCAAAACCTTGCAAACAGAAATACTGAGCATGAGAAGTTAGAAGAATTTCAAACCAATCTCCAAAAAACATTCGAAGACCTTTCAAAGAAAAAAGAAGAAATCGTTTATTACGATTTTGCCTATTCCTTACTCAAGGACGATGGCGTTAAAACGAAGATAATCAAGAAGTATCTTCCGTTCATAAATCAGCAGGTGAATCGTTATCTTCAGATGATGGATTTTTATATTAACTTCCATCTTGATGAAGAGTTTAACGAAACTGTAAAGTCACCCATTCACGAAGACTTTTCTTATAGTTCTTTTAGTGAGGGTGAAAAAATGAGAATTGACCTTGCCCTACTCTTCACCTGGAGAGAAGTGGCGAGAGTCAAAAATTCCGTCAATACAAATCTGCTGATTATGGATGAGGTATTTGATTCCTCACTTGACGGATTTGGAACTGATGAGTTTCTTAAGATTATTCGTTATGTCATTAAGGATGCTAATATATTTGTCATCTCTCATAAGGCAGACCTGCATGACAAATTTGAAAGTGTCATAAGGTTTGAGAAAGTCAAAGGTTTTTCCCGTATGATGTCCTTACAAGCACAAGAGTAATGCAAGTCCCCAACCGCTACCACCATTCCAAGAAGGAGCAGAAGCGGAAACTGAAACCGCAAGCACTCCGACAAGCAAAGGCACGACTGAGCCACTTCAAGAAGCGGCACATGACCTCCCCCAAAAAGGGAGGTTCTTTTGTATCATATACACATACGATTCAAATCAAATGACTGTCCGCCACGAAATCAAGTCCCAACTCGCAAAGCTTCTTGCTACCGAAGACCTTGTGGTTGAGCACAAGAAGGTGGAGACTGCCTGCTTTAATGTTCATACCCGTGTGCTGACCCTGCCAATGTGGGAACGTGCCAGCAACACCGTCTATGACCTTCTGGTGGGGCACGAGGTCGGACACGCTCTCTATACACCTGATGAAGACTGGTTGAAGGAGCACAAGATTCCCCCACAGTTTGTGAATGTGGTTGAGGATGCTCGCATTGAGAAACTGATGAAGCGTCGTTACGCTGGTCTCGCCAAGACTTTCTATGCTGGTTATAAGGAACTTGCCGATGATGATTTCTTCCAGATTGGTGATGATAAACTGGAAACTTACAACCTTGCCGACCGTGCTAACCTGTGGTTCAAGATTGGAAACTATATTGATATTCCCATTGAGCGTGGTGAGGAAACTGAAATCATCAACCTGATTGCCGATACCGAAACCTTTGCTGATGTTCTGATTGCTGCAGAAGCACTTTACAAGTATTGTAAGCAAAAGCAACAGGAAGAAACCAAGATTTCTTTGGATAATCTTGAGTCCCAGCAAAGTGATGCTGATAATCAACCCGCTTCTGACTTCAGTGACCAGCAAGAAGGTGAGAATGACCAACCTGAGTCTGATTCTTCGGAAGGTTCTGCTTCTAGTGAAACCACCCCAGAAATGGGTGATACCACTCAAGAACGGGGTGGTGAGAAGAATGAGGAACCCGAAGTGAAGACAATGGATTCTTTGGAAGAAGCACTGAAAGATCTTGTTAACAATAGTGGTCCTGAAAATGTCTATTTGGAACTGCCCAAACTTAATCTGAAAAAGATTATTGTCCCGAACGCTGAGATTCATTCTCGCTGTAAAGAAACTTGGGATTCTTTCATTGAGGACAGTGAATATAAGTATGAAGATATTTTTGGTGAAGTTGATAAACAGTTTGTAGAGTTCAAGCGTTCGGCACAAAAGGAAGTCAATTATCTGGTAAAAGAGTTTGAGTGTCGTAAAGCAGCAGACTCCTATGCCCGTGCTACGACTGCCCGTACTGGTGTTCTGGACTGCTCTAAACTTCATACCTACAAATATAACGAAGACCTCTTCAGGAAGGTTACGACTCTTGCTACCGGTAAGAATCACGGTCTGGTATTCGTTTTAGACTGGTCTGGTTCGATGTGCGATGTGATGCTGGATACCGTTAAGCAACTCTTCAACCTTGTCTGGTTTTGTAAAAAAGTTGCAATTCCGTTTGAGGTCTATGCTTTCACGACTGATTATCCTTTGGTTTCTTATGGTGAGAATGGTAAGGCAAACCTTCGCGAACTTGCTTATGAAAAGAAAGATGGTCTGATTCAGGTTGGTGAATGGTTCTCGATGATGAATTTGCTTACCAGTCAAGTGAATAGTAAGACTCTGGAAGAGCAGATGAAAAATATCTTTCGTCTTGCTATTGCCTTTGGTCGCAACTATTATGCTCGTTACTCTATTCCTCTGGGTCTTTCTCTTTCAGGCACTCCCCTGAATGAGGCATTGATTTCTCTTCATCAGATTCTTCCTAAGTTTCAAAAAGAAAATAAACTCCAAAAAGTTCAGTGTGTGATTTTGACTGATGGTGAAGCGTGTGGTATTAAGTATCACCGTGAAGTCAAGCGTCATTGGGAAGACAATCCTTTTCTGGGAACTGCTGGCATTGGGTTTGGTTCATTCTTGCGTGACCGTAAGACTGGAAACACCTATTCTTTGGATTGTGAATGGCATCAAATTACTGATATTTTCCTTCGTAACCTGCGGGACAAGTTTGCTGATATCAACTTCATCGGTATTCGTGTTCTGGAAGGTCGTGACGCTGGTAACTTTATTCGTCGATATTGTGGTTATTATGGTCCAGACCTTGAAAAAGCGATGAGTGCTTGGAAAAAAGAAAAGGCATTCACGATTAAAAAATCTGGTTACCATTCTTATTTTGGTCTTTCTGCAACTGCACTTTCTCAAGATACAGAGTTTGAAGTTGCTGAAGATGCGACCAAGACTCAAATCAAGTCTGCTTTTGCTAAGAGTCTCAAGTCCAAAAAAATGAATAAAAAGATTCTTGGAGAGTTTGTGGAACTTGTTGCTTGATAAATATTTTTATAGAACTCAATAAAGGCAATGAGTAGATTTACAGACTTATTTCAAGAACCAGCACCTGCTCCAGAAGAGGGTTTTAATGAAAATGCGACTGATCGTGATGGAGACGGATTAGTTCAGGACGGAACTAAATTTGAAAGACCTGCTCCAACCCCTAAGTCTTCTAAAAAGAAACCCACATTAGGATAAGATGAAAACATTTCAAGAATTTGTGATAGAATGTTATTCTATCCAAGAGACTTCTCTTACTCGTGTAATGAGCAAGTCAAAGAAGGGTGGTATGGCAATTATGTCTGCTCAGAGAGGAGACAAATCAAAAGCAGAAAACAATGCACGTTCAAAACAACTTGAAAAAGATGTAAGAGGTGCAGGTCTTCCTGGTCCTACTAAGGTTGCTGGAAGATACACTGAAAATCCAGGAACTCCTCAGGAGAAAAAAGTAGGAGAAAAATCTCATATCATTACTCCTGGTAAAAAAGGTAAGAGAAAGTTTAAAAAGGCAATTGAAAAACTTGGCAAGAAGTATGACCAAGATTCTGTATTGATTCAGCGTAAGGGGGGTGGAGAATCAACTCTTAAAGGTACTTCAAAGACCTCTTGGCCAGGTAAAGGAAAGAATGTTAAAATAGGTGGTATGAAACCAGGTAGAACTGGTGAGTTTGATACTAAAGTTAAGAACAAAACATTTACAGTTGAAAAATGAAATCTAAATTTCCATTTGACCACGTTGTCAAATCTGATACAAAACAAGTCTGGGTAAAGTGCGATAGTGCTATTACTGCAATGGGAATTACTGCCGTTGTAAACCAGTTTTATCCCGGATACACTCCTCATATTGCTAGTGAGGATTATTTGAATGAATTGCGAAACCAGCAGGTCCAGTCCTGAAACTGTCACAGGGGGCACTCAACTGCCCCCTTTTTTCTTGTATAATAACTTCAGTTAAACAAAACCACCTAACTACATTATGCCTCGCAAGTCTGCTGTGAACGACGCCCAACTGATTGAGTCTATTAAAGAACTGTATGGTTCCGAAGTTACCACTGGTGACCTAAAAGGTTTCTGTGCTTCTCGTGGTCTGAATTATCAGACCGTGACCCGCCGCCTGGAAGACTACAAGACTGGTCGTGGTCGTTGGAACTTGGAAGTGACTCCTAGTGTTGTTGGTAAAATGGAGCAGGCATATCAAGCACCTGCCGCTCTCCCCTCTGTGGAACAAAATCTTATTCCTGATAAAGATGATACCTTCGTCAAGTTTGGTAACTTTAACGATATTAAGAAAATTATTCAGTCCCGTATCTTTTACCCTACGTTCATTACGGGTCTTTCGGGTAACGGTAAAACGTTCTCGGTTGAGCAAGCGTGTGCTCAACTCAAACGTGAAATGATTCGTGTCAACATTACCATTGAGACCGATGAAGATGACCTGATTGGTGGTTTCCGTCTTGTGAATGGCGAAACTGCTTGGCATAATGGTCCTGTGATTGAGGCATTGGAGCGTGGTGCGATTCTTCTTCTGGACGAAATTGACCTTGCTTCTAATAAGATTCTGTGTCTGCAATCTGTTCTGGAGGGTAAAGGTGTTTTCCTCAAGAAGATTGGTCGTTTCGTGAAACCTGCTGCTGGTTTCAACGTGATTGCTACCGCTAACACCAAAGGTAAGGGTAGCGATGACGGTCGCTTTATCGGCACTAACGTTCTTAACGAAGCATTCCTTGAGCGTTTCCCCGTGACCTTTGAGCAAGCATATCCTGCTCCTGCGACTGAGCAGAAGATTCTTGAGGGTATCGCTCTGGATCTTGGTGTTGAAGACCGCGACTTCTGTAAGCGTCTGGTTGATTGGGCGGACGTGATTCGTAAGACATTCTACGATGGTGGTATTGAGGAAATCATCAGCACTCGCCGCTTGGTTCATATCATCCGTGCCTACAGCATCTTTGGTAACAAAGCAAAAGCGATTGACGTTTGTACCGCACGATTCGATGATGAGACCAAGCAATCGTTTTTGGAACTTTATGATAAGATTGATGCTGATTTCCAGATGCCCACTGGTCCTTCTGAAGCAGAAGTCCGTGCCGCATTTGCGTCTCCAGAAGTTTTCTGATATAATTGGGGAAGGTAAAAATGTGCCTTCCCCTTTATGAGTGATTCAACTTTTACTATTACTATGTCTGAACCTAAAAATCATCTCTGGAAATACAACGAAGATAAAATCCTCAATGATGTTGAGGATTATGTAACTAGCACTTATCATGGTCATTATTGTGGCGATGAATCTGGTTATGATGATATTCAAACAATTGATCTGATGGCAGCAAAGAAACTGGCAGCAGGTTTTTGTCAAGCAAACATCCTAAAGTATGGTTCTCGTTATGGGGACAAGGATGGACGTAATAAGCGTGATTTGATGAAAGTCATTCACTATGCTATGCTACTGCTTCACTTTGACAAACATTATTCCCGTAAAGATAATGGTCTCTCTGAATTCCGTTGATTATGAAACTCCAAAACAAAACTATGAAACTCTCTGACAATACCCTCGCTCTTCTCAAGAACTTTGCTGGTATCAACAACTCTATTCTTGTGAAGCAAGGTAATCGTCTCCGCACTATTTCTGTTGCCAAAAACATTCTTGCCGAAGCAGAAATTACTGAAGATTTTCCCCGTGACTTTGCGATTTATGACCTCAACCAGTTTCTGAATGGTCTGAGTCTTCATCAAGACCCCGATCTTGACTTTACTGAAGAATCGCACCTGAGCATCAAAGAAGGTAAGCGTCGTGTGAAATACTTCTTTGCCGACCCCAATGTGATTATCTCTCCACCTGATAAGGACATCCAACTTCCTTCATCGGATGTTTGCTTCCAACTGGACAGCACTTCTTTGGAAAAACTGGTCAAGGCAGCAGCAGTGTATCAACTCCCCGACCTTTCTGCAGTCGGTGAGAATGGTGTGATTAAACTGGTGGTTCGTGATAAGAAGAATGATACTTCGAACGAATATGCCATTGTGGTTGGTGAGACCGATAAAGAATTCACTTTCAACTTCAAGGTAGAAAACATCAAGATTATTCCTGGTGCTTATGACGTGGTAGTGTCTTCTAAACTTCTGTCGCAGTTTACGAATCCCAAATACAACCTTTGTTATTATATTGCTTTGGAACCCGACTCCTCATTTGAGTGATGGAATTTCTACTTTATTTGACTCCTATTGGGCAGGAGATAATGAGCAAGATTATGCTAAAAAATTATAGGGTCCTAGAAAATTCTGCATATTGTAGAAATAAAGAAGTTTTTGGTGGAATAGATGGTCCAAAATTCATAATCTGCACAAATAATATTAAAAATAGTATAAGCCCTGTACAACACTATATTAATGAAACTGTTTATCACGAAGCAGTTCACGTTGCCCAAGCGTGTAGGAAAAAACCTCTCAAAATTGATAATGCAACATTAGACCAATATAAACTTAATGATGTTGTTAGGTCTGTAAAGGCAAGTAAAAACGGATATTATGTTTATGAAACTGAAGCATACTATCTGGAAGATAAACCAGAAAGGGTGCTATACTACGTAAACAAGTATTGTTTCTGATGAATATATTTGTCACATCGCCATTTCCTGCAGAAAGTGCAATTTGTCTTCCCGATAAGCACATCGTCAAGATGCCATTGGAATGCTGTCAAATGCTTTCCATCGTGGCATCTGAAAAATGGGGTCATAACTATGGTCCTTTGTACAAGACTGATAACACTCCCTACAGAACTGAAAAGGGTGCGTTTCGTAATCATCCCTGTACCAAATGGGCAATGGATAGTATCCACAATGCCTATTGGCTGATTAAGTGGGGAATGAATTTGTGTGATGAATATACAATGCGTTATGGTAAAGTCCATTCGTGTTATAAGACTCTTGTAGATGCTTATTACATTTTTCCAAAGGGGAAGATTACTGATGTAACTCCATTTGCTCGGGCAATGCCTGAAGAGTGGAAGTTTGATGATAGTATTGATACATTTACTGCTTATAAAATGTACATTGCTTCTAAGCCTTGGGTTGCGAGTAACTATCTTCGTATGCCTGAACGTAAACCCGAATGGGTATGAAATACAATAAAGGCGACATTTTCCTTGACAAAGATACGCATAAGTTGTATATTTTTGATGGGACTGAATGGTGGGAAATTGTTCCTACCTGTGAATTGAAAAAACCTGATTGGGTATAAATTATGAACAGTGATTTTTTGTGGGTAGCAAAGTATGCCCCAAAGACAATTGAAGATTGTATTCTTCCTGAAAGCACCAAGAAGACTTTTCAGGACTTTCTAAATAAAGGTGAAATTCCAAATATGCTACTTGCTGGTCCTCCTGGTATCGGCAAAACTACAGTCGCAAAAGCACTCTGTAATGAATTGGGAGTAGATGTTTATGTCATCAATGGATCCGACGAGGGTAGATTCCTCGATACTGTCAGAAACAATGCGAAAAACTTCGCTTCGACCGTATCGCTTTCGTCAGATGCTAAACACAAAGTCGTCATCATTGATGAGGCAGATAACACAGGAAACGACGTACAACTCCTCCTACGGGCGTTTATTGAGGAGTTTGCTGGCAACTGCCGATTCATCTTCACCTGCAACTACAAAAACAAAATCATCGAACCCCTCCACTCCCGATGTGCCGTTATTGACTTCTCCATCAAAGGGAAAGAAAAAACCGCATTGGCAGGATCCTTCTTCAAGCGTCTACAAAACATCTTGGATGCGGAAGGCGTCGAATTCGATCAAAGAGTACTTGCAGAACTTATCAATAAGCACTTCCCCGATTGGCGACGAGTCCTCAACGAGTGTCAACGGTACAGTGTGGGGGGCAAAATTGACTCAGGAATTCTTGCTGCTTTCTCGGACATCGCTGTAAATGATCTCCTTCAAAACCTTAAAGAAAAGAACTTCCCTGAAGTTCGGAAGTGGGTGGTGGCTAATATGGACAATGATACTACTGTATTGTTGCGCCGTATTTATGATGCTCTTTACAGCGCCCTTGAAAACAATAGTATTCCTGCTGCTGTGCTTGTGCTTGCTAAGTATCAGTATCAGAGTGCTTTCGTAGCAGACCAAGAAATAAATATGCTTGCCTGCCTAACTGAAGTAATGGTTGAATGTGAATTCAAATGAAAAACAAGAAACTTAAAGCACTGATACAAAAACCATTGAGGTTTCATCATCAAGATATTCACGAAGAACTTGATGAACTGAAAAAGCAACATCAAGTCAAGTCCAAGTGGTATTATATCTTTTGGGGTGCTTGTGCTGTTGCCGTTGTCGGTGGACAAATTTATGTTGGGACTGGATATCGTGAGATGGCAGAAGCAACTAGAGATACTCAAATTGTTGTGAGGTGTGTAAATGGGTCTGCTCAAAATTAATAAGGCATCTTTATATGATGTCCCAGTAAAAACAACTCCTGAAAATGTGAAAGAAGCAAATGAAGGTCTCTTTCGTGCTAAAATGACTGTTCCTGCTGCCGCAAAGCATTGTGGTATGACGCAGAAAGAAATGAAACTCACTTTTAGAGAGTATTTGAAGTATCATCCTATTGATTATGACCAGTCTAAAGAGTCTTAAAACTGCCTTAAGGTATCCTGGTGGTAAGTCCCGTGCTTGCGTCAAGATGGACCCCTACTTTCCAGACCTTCGTAACTACGATGAGTTCCGCGAACCATTTCTTGGTGGTGGAAGCGTTGCGATTTATGTCACTAAAAAATATCCCAACCTAGATATTTGGGTAAATGATTTATATGAACCTCTTGTAAACTTCTGGCAGCAACTCCAGATTTTTGGAATTGATATTAAGGATAAACTGGTAGATCTTAAGACTACAAATAATACTCCAGAACTAGCAAAAGATCTCTTTCTTAAAGCAAAGGAGCAAATCAATGACCAAAGTTTGCCTAGCATTGATCGTGCTGTGGCTTTCTATATTGTCAATAAGTGTAGTTTCAGTGGTCTCACGGAGAGTTCATCATTTTCACAACAAGCTTCCCAAAACAACTTCAGTCTGCGAGGGATCGAAAAACTGCCTGCGTATTCTAAACTGATTGAGCATTGGCGTATAACTAACTATTCCTACGACTATTTGTTGGATGGAAATATGGGTGCTTTTGTGTATCTCGATCCTCCTTATGATATTAAGGATAATCTCTATGGGCGTAAGGGATCAATGCACAAAGGATTTGATCACGATAAGTTTGCTGCTGATTGTGATGCTTGTTATATGCATCAACTAATAAGTTATAATTCTGATCAACTGGTTAAAGATCGCTTTAAGAACTGGAAGACGGGTGAGTTTGATCTGACTTATACGATGCGTTCGGTTGGTGAATATATGAGAGAGCAAAAAGAAAGAAAAGAACTTTTACTGTTTAATTATAATAAAAATTTGTTATGGAATTGAAGGACTGGTTAAACTCGATCAATCAGACGAAGCAGCATCTGATTGACGAAGACCCTTCACTTGAGAAGGAATATGCACCTTATATTATCAATCGCTGCCTCTCAGGGCACATTGATTGTATTATGTTTGCAAATGAGATGAATCGATATCATTTCCTCCCAAAGAAGTTGCAGTATGACTTTTTTATAAATAGTCTGAGGAAAAAGAAGAGATTTTCTCCCTGGCTCCGACAAGATAAAATCAAAGACCTTGATTATGTTAAACGTTACTATGGTTTTAGTAATGAAAAGGCAAAACAATCTTTGAGGATTCTTACTAAAGAACAACTTAATTTTATAAAATCGAAATTTGAAACTGGAGGAACAAAATGAGTGTCGTTCAAGAACCTGAAGTGAAGTGGACGCCCGATCAAATGGTGGAAGTCATTCTGAATGAACCAGATGACTTTTTGAAAGTTCGTGAGACTTTGACCCGAATCGGAGTTGCTTCAAGAAAGGAAAAAAAAATCTATCAGTCTTGTCATATTCTACACAAGCAAGGTAGATATTATCTCGTTCACTTTAAGGAATTGTTTGCTCTGGATGGCAAACACGCTAACCTAACTGTGAATGATGTTCAGCGCCGCAATCGTATCGCCCAACTTCTTGCTGATTGGGGTCTGATTGAGATTGTAGATGTCAAAAAGATTCAAGACATCGCCCCTTTGAATCAAATCAAAGTTCTTGCTTATAAGGATAAGGGGGACTGGATTCTGGAAACCAAGTATAATATTGGTGCTAAAAAGAAAAAGGTAGAGGATGCCGAATGAAAAAGAGCGGGTCTCACGACCCGCTTTTTTGTAAGAAGTCTTATAATTATATACGGATGCCGTAAGGGTCCACAAAACACAAACTCGCTTTTAAAGGAGCTACCATAATGACCAACCTCACAAGGTATACTGCTGCGGATCTTCCTGCTCTGATGGAAAGAATCACCCGCAATAGTATTGGAATGGATGAATATTTTGACCGTCTATTTAATCTTCATGAAACCACAACGAATTACCCCCCATATAATCTGGTTCAAATAAATAATGTTGAATCCCATTTGGAACTCGCATTAGCAGGATTCAAGAGAGGAGAGGTCAATGTTTTCACAGAGTATGGAAAACTTTTTGTCGAAGGGCAAAAAGCAGATGCCGAATCGGATAGGACGTTTATCCACAAGGGAGTGGCTAGCAGAAGTTTTAAACGAGCGTGGACTTTATCCGACGACACAGAAGTCCGTGAAGTCACATTTGAAGACGGACTTCTACGGATCGTACTTGGGAAAATAGTACCGGAGCATCATGCCCGTAAGGACTATCTCTAAATAAAAATAAAAATGAAATCCTTCCACCAATTTCTTAATGAAATAAAAACTATTTCATATCCAGCAGCAAAACCACATAAAGTTTATATGAAAGGAAAAACTCAAAAAGTTTCTTCTGGTAGGGCAGTCCCAATAAATCCTGGAAGTGGTGCTGGTGATGGTGGAAATGGTAATGGCGACTAAATACAATTGAATATCGTCGGCGCTATGCCATAGGGAGGTAACTGGCAAAATCCAGTTGACACCTCCCATTTTTTTGAGTATAATACCTTGAAGGAAGAAGATAAAAATGTCAATCAAACTTGCGCTATTGAAGTCCGGCGAAACAATTATTTCTGATATTAAAGAAATTGTTTCTGATGAAAAACCTTGTGGATATATTTTCAATAAACCTCACAAGGTTCTTACAGAAAGGTCTATCCTTTTAACTGAAGAGGTAGACTATGATGCTAAAATCGAAGTATCTTTATCATCATGGATTCTTTTAACACAAGATGACCAAATTTTAGTTCCGTTAGATTGGGTTGTTACTATCGTTGAGCCACTCAATTCAGTTAAAGATCTTTATGAGGAAAGAGTAAATGGACAAAACAGTTAAGTGTCTTTTGTTGAAAGTTGATAATGTAATTGTTACTGAGATTATCGAAGTTGGTTCTGAATTAGGAGAGCCTGATTGTAAACTCATTAATCCTTTCCGCATTGACGCCGAAGGAAATCTTACTCCTTGGCCTGATGTAACTGATCAGAGAGAAATGATGATTCATTCGGACAGTATCCTTACCATTGTGGATCCAAAAGAAGAAATTGTTGAAAAGTATCTTGAATTAACCGCCTGATGTCGCTTCGATTTTATACAAACGTGCAGATGGTCGGGGATCACTTCTTGGTCCGTGGTTATGAAAATGGAAAACATTTCATGACTCGGGAGAAGTTTAACCCGACTCTTTTTGTCCCTTCTCAAAAGAAAACTAAATATCAGACTCTGAATGGAGAATATGTTGAATCGGTTCAACCTGGTTCTGTTCGCGACTGTCGTGAGTTTGTAAAAAGATATGATGGAGTAGAAAACTTTAAAATTTATGGAAATACTGGATACATCTATCAGTATATCTCTGAAATGTATCCTGAAGAGGAACTCAAGTTTGATATTACTAATATCAAAGTTACCACTCTTGATATTGAGGTTGCCTCTGAAAACGGATTCCCTGATGTAGAGTCTGCCGCTGAGGAAGTTCTACTCATTACTATTCAAGATTACTCATCCAAGAAAATTCGCACTTGGGGGCAAGGTCCTTTCAAGAATCAGCAGAAGAATGTTGATTACCGTTCTTTCTCCAGCGAATATGATCTTCTCAACGACTTTATCAACTGGTGGATGGTTGAAACAAATACTCCAGAAGTTGTGACTGGGTGGAACAGCGAGCTTTATGATATTCCATATCTTGTTCGTCGTCTAGATCGTGTTCTAGGTGAGAAATTGATGAAACGCATTTCTCCTTGGGGACTTGTAACTGAGACTGAGATTTATATTGCTGGTCGTAAGCACATTTCTTACGATGTTGGTGGTATTACTCAACTCGATTATCTGAATCTTTATAAAAAGTTTACTTATAAAGCACAAGAGTCTTATCGTCTGGATCATATTGCAAATGTAGAACTTGGTCAGAAAAAACTGGACCACTCTGAGTTTGATACCTTTAAGGACTTCTATACCAAAGGTTGGCAAAAGTTTGTAGAATACAACATCATTGACGTGGAACTTGTTGACCGTCTGGAAGATAAGATGAAACTGATTGAACTTGCAATCACCATGGCCTATGACGCAAAAGCAAACTATGCTGATGTGTTTTCACAGGTTAGAATGTGGGATACTATTATCTACAACTATCTGAAAAAGAGGAACATTGTGATTCCTCCCAAAGAGCGTTCTGATAAAGACTCTAAGTATGCTGGTGCATACGTTAAGGAACCTATTCCTGGAAAATATGACTGGGTTGTATCTTTTGACCTCAACTCTCTATATCCTCACCTTATTATGCAGTATAATATCTCACCAGAAACACTTCTGGATGAGAGGCATCCATCAGTAACTGTAGATAAAATACTGAATCAGGAAATCACATTTGAAATGTATAAGGACAAGGCAGTATGTGCTAACGGGGCAATGTTCCGTAAGGATGTGCGGGGATTTCTACCAGAATTGATGGAAAAAATCTATCGAGACCGCACCATCTATAAAAAGAAAATGCTTGCTGCCAAACAAGAGTATGAAAAGAAAAAGACAAAAGAGTTGGAAAAAGAGATTGCTAGGTGCAACAACATCCAAATGGCGAGGAAGATTCAACTTAACTCTGCTTATGGTGCTATCGGCAATCAGTATTTCCGTTATTACAAACTAGCAAATGCTGAGGCAATCACTTTGTCTGGTCAGGTTTCTATCCGTTGGATTGAAGACAAGATGAATGCCTATATCAACAAACTTTTGAAAACTGATGGAGTTGATTATGTTATTGCTTCAGATACTGATTCTATTTACCTTAATATGGGTCCTCTGGTTGAACGTATATTCAAGGGAAGAGAGAAAACTACTGAAGGCATTGTTTCGTTCCTTGATAAGGTCTGTCAGGTGGAACTTGAAAAGTATATTGAAGGTTGCTACCAAGAACTGGCTGAGTATGTAAATGCTTATGACCAGAAGATGCAGATGAAGCGTGAAAACATTGCCGAACGTGGAATCTGGACCGCTAAAAAGAGATATATCCTAAATGTTTGGGATAGTGAAGGTGTTCGTTATGAAGAACCTAAACTCAAGATGATGGGTATTGAGGCAGTTAAGTCATCAACTCCTGCACCTTGTCGCAAGATGATTAAAGATGGTCTCAAACTGATGATGAGTGGGACCGAAGAAGATGTAATTAACTTCATTGATAAGTGTCGTGAAGAGTTTAAGTCTTTACCTCCAGAACAGATTGCATTTCCACGAACTGCGTCTGATGTTCGTAAGTATCATTCATCAGCAACCATTTATGCTCAGAAAACTCCCATTCATATTCGTGGAGCACTTCTTTTTAATCATTATATAAAAGAAAAGAAACTGACAAATAAGTATTCTCTTATTTCAAATGGTGAAAAAGTCAAGTTTATTTTTCTGAAAAAACCAAACATTATTCAGGAGAATGTAATTTCATTCATTCAAGATTTTCCAAAGGAACTTGGACTTGACAAATACATAGACTATGACTTACAATTTGAAAAGAGTTTTGTAGACCCGCTTAAGTCCATTCTCGATTCAATTGGATGGAATGTCGAAAAAACTGTAAACCTTGAACTATTTTTTGCCTAATGGATCTTCCTATTAACGATGAAGAACTAAAAAAAATTGTAAGTGCTCTTGGATTTGGTGGAGATGCAGCACTTTATCACAAACTAAAATTGGTAAAAGAACTTAGAGAGCAAGGTTTACCTTATAAAAAAATCTTACGAGAGCAATATGGTTTGGTGGTATGAAATTACCAATCACAGAGAACGAGTTTAAATATATACTCCAATCTATTAAATCAAATACCCAACTTTATAATAAATTGTGGGCTTATTGGTTTAAATTAAAATATCAAAATGGTAAATGACTATGGACTTTCTTAAAGAAATTGTAAAAGAAGTTGGTGGTGAGTATACAAAACTTGCTTCCGATATTGATGAGACTGAGACTTATGTTGACACGGGTTCGTACATTTTTAATGCACTGGTTTCAGGTAGCATATTTGGCGGTGTATCTGGGAATAAGATTACTGCTATTGCTGGAGAGTCTAGTACTGGAAAGACTTTTTTCTCTCTCGCCGTGGTTAAGAACTTTCTTGATACTAATCCCGATGGTTACTGTCTCTACTTTGACACTGAGGCTGCTATCACTAAATCTCTTTTAGAATCCCGTGGAATTGATACTTCTCGTCTTGTGGTTGTCAATGTTGTTACTATTGAAGAGTTTCGTGGAAAAGCACTCAAAGCAGTAGATATTTACTTAAAAAAACCTGAAGGAGAGCGCAAACCTTGTATGTTTGTGCTAGACTCTTTGGGTATGCTCTCAACCGAGAAAGAGATTACTGATGCACTGAATGATAAACAAGTTCGTGACATGACTAAATCACAACTTGTCAAAGGTGCTTTCCGTATGCTCACTCTTAAGTTGGGGCAGGCAAACATTCCTATGATTGTAACTAACCACACCTACGATGTTATTGGCGCTTACGTTCCTACAAAAGAAATGGGTGGTGGTAGTGGTCTTAAGTATGCCGCTTCTACTATCATCTATCTCAGCAAGTCAAAAGAGAAAGATGGAAAAGAAGTTATTGGAAACATTATCAAAGCAAAGACTGCTAAGTCTCGTTTGAGTAAGGAGAACCAGCAAGTTGAAATCCGTCTATTTTATGATGAGCGCGGTCTTGATCGCTATTATGGTCTTCTGGAACTCGGGGAACTCGCTGGACTCTGGAAGAATGTCGCGGGACGTTATGAAATGGATGGTAAGAAAATTTACGCAAAGGAAATCTTAAAGAATCCTGATCAGTATTTTACCGAAGAAGTAATGCAGCAACTTGATGCTGCCGCGAAACAACAATTCTCTTATGGAACGAATTGAGACAACTATTCTCAGAAATTTAGTATTTAATGAAGATTACTCACGAAAAGTTATACCTTTTATACAACCAGATTATTTTGAGCAAAAGGCGGAGAAGGTCATTTTTGAGGAGATTGTTCAATTCATTGTTAAGTATGGTTCAGCAATCACGATTGAAGCACTCAACATTGAGGTAGAAAATCGCACGGATCTTAATGAAACTGAAGTCAAAGAGATCCGAGAAATCAATGCCTCTCTGAATGACGCTGCTGTAGAAAAGCAATGGTTGCTTGATACCACTGAAAAGTGGTGTCGTGATCGTGCAATCTACTTGGCACTTATGGAGTCGATTCATATTGCCGATGGAAATAACGATAAGAAAAATCGTGATGCGATTCCAAGCATTCTTTCTGATGCTCTAGCAGTATCGTTTGATAACAATATCGGACACGATTATCTTCAAAACTATGAGGAGCGATATGAGTTTTATCACCGTAAAGAAGATAAAATCGAGTTTGACTTGGAATATTTCAACAAAATCACGAAAGGTGGTCTTCCTAACAAGACTCTCAATATTGCTCTCGCTGGAACGGGTGTTGGGAAATCATTGTTCATGTGTCATTTGGCTAGCTCCGTCTTGCTACAGGGCAGGTCCGTACTCTATATCACTCTTGAAATGGCGGAAGAGCGAATTGCAGAAAGAATTGACGCAAACCTTCTCAATGTCCCGATTCAGCAACTGGTTGATCTCCCACGTCAAATGTTTGAGAACAAAGTAAATAGTATTGCGAAGAAGACACAAGGTTCTTTGGTAATCAAAGAATACCCAACTGCTTCTGCTCATTCAGGACACTTTAAGGCACTTCTCAATGAACTTGCTCTCAAAAAGTCATTTAGACCTGATATTATTTTCATCGATTACCTTAATATTTGTGCTTCCAGCAGGTATAAGTCAAACCTTTCTGTCAATTCATATTCGTATATTAAAGCAATTGCTGAAGAACTTAGGGGGCTCGCAGTGGAGTTTAATGTCCCAATTGTCTCCGCTACTCAGACCACTCGTTCAGGTTTTGGTTCTTCTGATGTTGAACTTACTGATACTAGTGAGTCCTTTGGTTTGCCTGCTACTGCTGATCTTATGTTTGCCCTTATTAGCACTGAAGAGCTTGAGCAGTTGGGACAGATTATGGTGAAGCAATTGAAGAATCGATATAATGACCCCACCATTTACAAGCGTTTCATTGTGGGTATTGACCGTGCTAAAATGAGACTGTATGATTGTGAGCAGTCAGCACAAAAAGATATACTTGACTCTGGAAACGAAGACGAGTATAATGACAACGAAGACAAGAAACCTAAAAAGTCGTTTGAAGGATTTAAATTTTAATGGAAACCAAACACGTTAATTTTGATAAGTATGCTGAGTTTGTTGATGTAGTCACATCTGATGCATCTAAAGATTTTCTTGCACTTTCTGACCGTCTAGTTGCTCTGGACGAAAAGGGTGCAAATATTGAGCGACTTCTAACTGGTGCTGTTGGTATCAATGCAGAAGGTGGAGAATTTATGGAAATTGTCAAGAAGATGATATTTCAGGGCAAACCTTATAGTGAAGATAACCGTGAGCATCTGATTATTGAGTTGGGTGATATTATGTGGTACGTTGCTCAAGCGTGTATTGCACTTGATGTCACTCTTGACGAAGTTGTTGCTCGTAATGTTCAAAAACTTCTGAAGCGTTATCCTGAAGGTGCTTTTGATGTTTATTTCTCCGAAAACCGTGCTGCTGACGACCGATGACTAAAGAAAAGAAAGTAACAATTAAAATGGATGTTCGTGCTGCCGCTGCAATTCGTCAAGTCCTTTTTGAGGCACAACAAGGATATACTTATGATGAACTGAGTGTTCCTCCCCGTATTTCTGATATTCGTGCAGTCATTCAAGATATTGATGACAATATTGGTGCTGTTATTGGTGTCTAATAAATATTTAAAAAAATGTCTTTGATTGGCAAAAGAAAGGGGAGACCAACTACAAGAATGCAGTTTGATGCTCTTCTTAAGAGATTTTTAGTTTTTCTTAAAGGGGAACTTCGTTTAACATATGACATTCCATATGTTTTAATAGATGATTCTGATTTTGCTAAAGACCATATGACATTTGGGATGATGAAAAAAAACGTGCTCTATATTAGCATTGTCAATCGTCATCCCATTGACATTTTGAGAACGGTATCTCACGAGTTTATACATTATAAGCAATTGATGGATGGTAAAAAAATTACATCACATCCAGGAAGTCCTGCTGAAAATCAAGCAAATGCTAAAGCAGGTGAAATTATGAGGAAGTATGGAAGACTTCATCCAGAACTATTTGACCTTATGCCCCTTCGATGATATAATGGTTTTACTGGGGAATTAGCACAGTTGGTAGTGCGCCTGATTTGCATTCAGGAGGTCAGGAGTTCGAATCTCCTATTCTCCATTGCCCAAGTGGTGAAATTGGTATACACGCTTGACTTAGGATCAAGTGCTTCGGCGTGGAGGTTCGAGTCCTCTCTTGGGCATTTCTAAATAAAAATAAAAATGGCGACGTTAAATCCTAGTGAACTTGCAAAGAGAAATAATTTCAACATTTTTTTGACTAGAATAAGAACAGGGCAGGATTTTACTTTATCTGAAGCAAATGGTCAAAAGGTTAAATTAGATAAATCTATATTAACTAATTTGAGTTCTGTTAACCAATTTGATAGATTTAAAAGTGGAAGATCTATAATGCTTCCGACAACTACTGGACAATATATAAACATCACTCAGATTTATAAAGATTCTGAATTTTCAGGAAGAACACAGGCAACTACCGCTCAGGAAGATGCTCAAATTATAAGAGTAAACCAACAATTAACTGCAATATTTGATAAAATTGGTTCCGAAATTATACCGTTAAAGGTTGGAAATACAACATATCAAGTTGGTCTGTGTGAAAGTACTCCTGGCACTCCTAAGTGTGATTTCCATTTTAGGGGAGTTGGTGGATATGTTGGGCATGTATCTCATAAGGCTGGTGACGGTGCAAGAGCGTTTCAACAGTGGGCGGGCACATCTCAGAGATCTGAACCATTGATATTTGCACATCCAGAAACACAAGCATTTATATCTACATTGCAAGATATGTTTCCTAATGGTATACCTTCGGCAACTACAGTAGGCAGAAGGATACAAGACGAAAATTTGAAGAAAATGGCAGTTTATGGAAGTGGATATGGGGGCGTAAAGGGTGAAAATAATGTGGATGTTACCATGCAAGGAGTGTTGAGTGTGCAGAATAGGGGTAGGTATTATGAGTTAACTTGTTCTGGGCATAAACTCAATAATGGTGATAGAATTTCCGGAAGTTATGAACCAGTTTTTCTGGCTGTTTATAAGGGAGATAGGAGTGATCATGGCATAAAAGGTGCAAGAGTTATTATTCAACCGGTTGGTGGAAGAAATATACAAAGATATGTCTAGAATAAATACATATTATAAGAGTATCTGATACATAATTTAAAGTAAATAATGAAAAGTTTTTTCCAATTCATATCAGAAGCATCTGCCTCACAACAAGCACAGCGTCTTGGTCTTGTCGGAGATGGGCATGGTGGATGGTATGATCGTCAAGGTGAATTTGTTGCTAAAACAGAGGGTGGGCAACTTAAGTTTTATAACAAGCGACAAAGAGTTGGAGCAAAAGATCCTAAGCAAACAGAAAAGGAAAAAACTGTTGCTTCTCCCGGATATCAAGATCCAGAAACTGCTCAGCAACCAACACAGCAGCAAGAACCAGTAGAACAACCGCCAGCACCAGAAGCACAAGCAGCAGCACAAGAACAACCTCCCGCACAATATCTTCCAGTTCCTAAGACAAAGGGGACTTTAACAGTCGCTTTTGGTCGTTTTAATCCTCCTACAATTGGACACCAACAATTAATGGATGTTGCAGCGCAGGCAGCGTCTCAAGATAAAGATGGTCAGTATTTGATATTCCCATCGAGAAGTCAGGATAAGAAAAAGAATCCTCTTGATCCTGATACAAAGATTGCCTATATGCAAAAGTTTTATCCAAATCATGCTGGTAATATTGTAAATGATGCCAATACAAAGACAGTCTTTGATGTCTTAAAAATGGCACATAATAATGGATATGCAGGCGTAAGAATTATTGGAGGTGGAGATAGAGTTAAAGAGTTTGAAAAACTTTCCAATCAATATAATGGGCAACTGTATAATTTTGATAATATCGAAGTAGTTTCTTCTGGGGATAGAGATCCTGATGCAAAAGGTGTTGAAGGAATGTCTGCATCAAGAATGAGACTTGCTGCTGCAGAAGGAGATTTTAAAACTTTCCGTTCAGGTCTTCCCCCAGAAGTTAAACCAGCAGAAGCAAAAGAACTTTTCAATATTCTTCGCGGTGCGATGAATGTAAAAGAAGGTTGGGATATTTGGGAGATTGCGCCAAAACTTGATTTTCAATCTCTTCGTGAGAATTATATTACAGAATCTATTTTTAGAATTAATGAGATTGTTGAGAATTTAAATACTGGATTGGTCGGGCGCATTATTCGTAGAGGAACTAATTACCTTATTTGTGTTACTGAATCTGGTCAAATGTTTAAATCTTGGATTAAAGACTTGCGTGAATATAGTGAAGTGAAGATGGATAAAGCATATCGTCAACCAGGAAAACCAAATACGTTAGTTGGAACTTTAGGATATTTTAAGTATGCTGCAAAACAAACACCTGGAGCAATTGGCACAGGGAAGGAGAATCTTCAGAAAGGTGGACGAGCATACGGTCTTAATTTCATAAATAAGTATAGAAAAAATAAGAAGTAAAGTTTTCTCATGAAAAAACATATTGCTGAAGAGCTTCCAGCAAGAAAACACTCCCCTGCTGAGGCACCTTCATCTGAGAAAGGTGGCGAAGAAGGAAAAAAAGAAGGCGGTAAAACACCAGAGAAAAGAGTAAAGCAAGCAATTTACGATATTCGTTACAGAGCTAGGAGAGAAGAACTTCCTATTCGCCAAGCATATTCACAATACATGCAAAACAGTAGCATGAGTCAGCAGGAAAAAACAATGGTAAAACAGAAACTTTTTGGAAAGGCTGGAGTTCAAGCAGAAGATTTCAATATTGAAGATTTGGCTTCTTCTAGCTTAGCAAACGCACTCTTTAAAGTATTTGTTGAGGGGGTTCAGGAAGAGCAGGAACCAATTCGTCTAACTTATATGGAGAAGTTAGAAACTTCCGAGCACAAGAAATATAAGGTTAGAGTCACTGGAAAAGATGGGCGTTCTTATGTAAGATACGCAGATCGTCAAAAGATTAGTGAACTTCGTGCAAACTCAAATATTGAATCGGTTGAGATGACTGGTTATGGCGAACCTTATGAGGGCGAAAAGAAGAAGGGGGAGCAAACTGCAAGAGCAAAAGCAGGAAAAGATTATGATGGGGATGGTAAAGTAGAAAGTGGTGCTAAAGAATATCGTGGTGCAGTTCACAATGCTATTCAGCGTAAAAAAGGTGGAAAATCAGACGGTCAAGATACCTCAAGTGTAAAGGAAGAATATATTGGTGAAGTTAATGATGAATCATCCAATCCCGATGCAAATGCAGCAAAGATTGATGTAATGAAAGGAAAAAATACAGTAAAGGTTAATCCTGAAGCGCCAGGATCAAATAGTGGAAAATCTAATTATGGTATGCAATTAGCACATTATGATATGGAAGGATCTTTTGTTGTAGAGAAAGCGGTAAGCAAATCGCAACAAAAGTTTATGGGAATGGTTTATGCTGCAAAGAAAGGTGAAATGCCAGCGTCTCCGGAGGTGGCAAAAGCAGCTGCTGGAATGAGTAAAAAGGAAGCTAAAAAGTTTGCTACAACTTCTCATAAAGGTCTTCCAGAAACTGTAAAAGAATCTGGATACTTTCCTACACCCGAAGCACAAAGAAAAGATGAGGCAAAATATAATTTAAGAGGACAAACTGTAAATCCCAGAGCTCCTCAAACACAAGCTGGTGCGAAAATGAAACCATCAGCATCGATGAAGGAAGAAAACGTTACCCAAGCGGATAAAAAAGCAAAAAAAGAAATGGAAGAAAAGGATCCTAGATCCATTCCAACCGCAGTTAATCTTGCTAAAAATTATGCAAGAGCGATGGGTGCTAAAAATCCTATTGTGATGGTTTCAACAGAAGAAACTGAAATTCTTGACGAAAGAAGACGTGAAGAAAAAGGAATTGCAAGAAAACCACGTGATCGTGCTATAGAAATGCTAAGAAAAATGCCAAGCACTCGTCAAGGTCTTATGACCAGAAGTGGCAAAACTGTTGCTCAGCATGAAGGTGAGCGGGGAGTTAAAAAGACTCCGGGAGCTCCTACATCTCAAGGGGAGACTACTGCAGATAGACTTTCCAGAAGAAAGGCACAACAAGCATCTGCAGAAAAAAGATCTCAAGATATGTACAAACCAAGAGCTGGTGAATCCGACTGATTGCTAAATAGCACAGGATACTCTTCACACGGAGGTCATCATGTCGGCAGTCGTCGCTTGGTGTTTAGCAAATCAGGCTCTTATCGCAACTGTTCTTTTTGCAGTTTCGGAAGCACTTGGAGCAAACCCAAAAGTCAAATCAAACGGTATTCTTTCACTCATCCTTTTACAACTTCAAGGACAACTGAAGAATAAAGGTGCTAAAGATTTAACTCCGTAATTGAAATAAGAAGGGAGACCAAAACTAAAGGTCTCCTTTTTTTATAAATATCAGTATAAAAAGAAATTTACAGGGTAAGAAACATGTCTCTTTGGGGCAATAGAGATTCTTTTAACACAGGACTCACCGGAAATATTACAATTAATTTGAGCACTAAAGTAGTAACAGGAAGTGGTACCACTTTCGTAACTGCTGGAATTTCAACTGGTGATATTTTAGTGGTTGGCGTCGGCGCTACTTATGGTCAAGCAGTAATTTCAGGTGTAACCTCTGCTACTCAAATTTCAATCGCATCAACGCAATTCCTGATTCCTCTTAATGGTGCAATTGCAGGTGTTGCTTATACGGTAACTCAAAAACCAAAGTATACTCTTGAAGATGGGCAATACAATGCTCCTGATGTAAAAGCAAACAGATTTTCTGCTGTATTTGGTGTTGGCACTACTGAAGCAACTGTTGCTGCTGGAACTACTGTTGGTGGAAAGAATGCCGCTTACGCAGTAGCACACGCTGGTTGGGTTGGTGTTACAACTTATGTTGATAACCACGGCAACTTCAGAGTTAAATCGGAAACTCTGGTAGCTGGAAGCAGCATTACTGGTGATGCTAATGACGATACAAGATTCCCAGATAGCTGATAATTGATGTATGAGATTTGATGAGTTGAATGAAAATAACTATTTGTTATTTGCTATAAAATTCTACGATAATCCTCAGTCAGTAACAATGGAGGATTTTGAAACTGATTTGAAAAGAATTCGTTATGTTAAAAGATTATTAAAAAGATATAAAAATACAGGAGAGTTAAGAACTCATCTTATTTTAAATCATTTAACAATATTGTTTAATGTCTTTAATGATGCTGCTGTGCCTTTGTTATTTTATAACTTAGATAGTGATTTGTGGCCATCAATTAAGAGTTTCCTTTTATTTTTAAACCGCTTTCCAGAATATCCAAAAACTCAAATTCATGATATCGTAGAAGATAATGAGTGTCTTTCTCAATTGCAAAAAATCTAATGAATAAATTAGATAGAGTAATTCAAATTATTCGTAATCTTAAAGAGGAAGGTATGGTTGTAGGTGCTGGGGGATTCACTGGCTCTGCCGACCCCAAAGGTCCTGTTGCGGGTTATGATCCCGTAATGCCCGCACCAAAGAAAAGATATATCTATGGTGGAAAAGGGTCTCGTTCTCGTTGGTTACAAAGAAGGAAACCACCACAATAATTAGAACAATGTTTAACCCATCATCGACAGAAACAAAAATAGCACTGCTTGAAGAGCGTATCAACGTTTATGAGCAGATGATGGAGCGTATTGATACTGCAATTCAAAAGATAGGAGAGACAAGTCAAAATATCAGTCAAATGCTTGCTATTCATAATGAAAAGATTGAACAGTGTAACCGAACAGACAATATTATCGTAAAGATGATTGAGGATATTAAAGTATCATCAAAAGAGCAACACGAAGCAATTAGTAAAGAACTTGGTGAAAGAATAGAAAAGGTTGAAGAAAAGGTAGAAGAAATATCACAGTTTAAATGGAAAGCAGTAGGAGCAATCGCAATTGTTGCTTTTCTAATCGGAGTCATTCCCACCGCAACTTCTTTATTGACTCCTGCTTCTACCCCTGCTACAATAGAAAGAGCGAAGTAAAGCACCTTTATAATGGATTTGATTGACTCCAAGTACATTGGACTCGTTTCGTCACGACTACAAAAGTTTAAGAGAGTCAAGGCAGATCTCTACAACTTCCGCTGCCCTATATGTGGGGACTCTCAAAGAAACAAGAATAAATCAAGAGGATACTTATATCCAGTTAAGAACAATACAAACTTTAAGTGTCATAACTGCGGAGCAAGTTTATCTTTCAATAACTTTCTCAAAGAGTTAGATCCTACTCTTCATAAGCAATATACTCTGGAAAAGTTTAAGGAAGGGCACACTGGTAGAAACTTTGTGGTTGAGGAACCCAAGTTTGAGTTTGCGAAACCAGTCTTTAAAAAGAAACTGGATTTACCCAAAGCATCAGAGATTCCCATTGCCAGAGAGTATCTGGAAAGGAGGAAATTGAATCCAGAAAAGTTTTATTTTGCTGACAAATTTAAGCAGTGGACAAACACTCAAAAGGTTACTTTTGACACTATCGGTAGGGATGAGAGTCGCATTATTATACCAATGTATGATACAGACTCCAACTTAATAGGTTTTCAGGGAAGAGCACTGGGACCTAACCCTGTTAAATACATTACTGTGATGCTCTCTGATGAAGCGCCCAAACTTTATGGACTGGACCAAGTGGATTCTTCGGAACCCATTTACATTGTTGAAGGACCCTTTGACTCCACGTTTATCAAAAATGCTGTTGCTATGTGTGGGTCCGACGTTGATATTGGGTCGTTTAATTGGAGCGATTATATTTACGTTTTTGATAACGAACCACGTAATCGAGAAATCGTCAACCGAATATCAAAAACCATCAACAGAGGAGACAAGGTAATTATTTGGCCAACAAGTATCCAGCAAAAAGATATTAATGATATGGTTTTAGCTGGACTTAATGTTATGGATGTGTTAAAATCAAATACATACACAGGTTTAGAAGCAAAAATTAAGTTTAACAATTGGAAGAAGGTATGAGCAACGGAACGAAAGTCGTTAAGAGAAATGGTAAAACTGAACCCCTTGATCTAAATAAACTCCACGTTATGGTGGAAGAAGCCTGCAAAGACCTAGCAGGTGTATCAGCATCTCAGGTAGAGATGCAGTCAGGCATCCAATTTTATGATGGTATCACTACCGCAGAGATTCAGGAAATTCTGATTCGTTCTGCTTCTGACCTGATCGATTTGGATCACCCCAACTATCAATTCGTCGCCGCTCGTCTGCTTCTGTTTGCTCTCCGCAAGCAGTTGTTTGGGCGTATGCACGAATGCCCTACGGTTAAGCAGCACGTCCTTCGTGCCGTTGGTAGAGGTGTCTATGACTCAGAAATCCTTGACCTGTATACCGATGAAGAGTTTGATAAACTTCAGTCATTCATTGATCATAGTCGTGACTATCTGTTTACTTATGCAGGTCTACGTCAAGTCGTTGATAAGTACCTCGTGCAGGACAGAAGTTCTAACGAACTTTATGAAACACCACAGTTTATGTACCTTTTGATTGCGGCAACTATTTTTTCCAAGTATCCTAAAGAAACACGTTTAGACTACGTTAGGAAGTACTACGATGCAATCTCCAAACACAAAATCAACATTCCCACACCTATCATGGCAGGGGTTAGAACTCCACTTCGACAATATGCTAGCTGTGTTCTTGTTGATGTTGATGACACCCTCGATAGCATCTTTAGTTCTGATATGGCTATCGGCAAATATGTTGCACAAAGGGCGGGAATCGGTATCAACGCAGGTCGCATCAGGGGCATCAACGCTAAAATCAGAGGTGGAGAAGTTCAGCACACAGGTGTTGTCCCTTTCCTCAAAAAGTTTGAAGCAACTGTCCGATGCTGCACTCAAAATGGCATCAGAGGTGGATCAGCAACTGTCCACTTCCCCATCTGGCACCAAGAAATAGAAGATATTCTAGTACTAAAAAATAATAAAGGAACCGAAGATAATCGTGTTCGTAAGTTAGACTATAGTATCCAAATCTCCAAACTCTTCTATGAACGATTCATCCGCAACGAAGAGATTTCTCTCTTCTCTCCCCACTCCGTTCCTGGTCTGTATGATGCTTTTGGCACTGATGGATTTGACGAGTTGTATGTTCGTTATGAACGAGATCAGTCTGTTCCAAGAAAAACTATCGGCGGTCAAGAACTCTTTTTGGACCTCCTGAAAGAACGTGCTGAAACTGGTCGTTTGTATATTATGAACATTGACCATTGTAACTCTCACTCTTCCTTTATGGATAAAGTTGAGATGAGCAATCTGTGTCAAGAAATTACTCTGCCTACCAAACCTATTCAGCATATTGATGATCCTGATGGTGAAATTGCTCTTTGCATCCTTTCTGCTATTAATATTGGCAAAATCAGGGATCTTGAGGATCTTGAAGTTCTTTGTGATCTTGCTGTTAGGAGTCTCGATGAACTTATTGATTTTCAAGGATACCCCGTTAAAGCAGCAGAAATCGCCACCAGAGCACGTCGTTCACTTGGGGTAGGTTTCATTGGTCTTGCTCACTATCTCGCCAAGCACGGTGAGCATTATGATGATCCTGGTGCCTGGAAACTGGTCCACGATTTGACTGAGGCATTCCAGTATTATCTGATTCAGGCAACTGTTGATCTTGCAAAAGAAAAAGGTGCTTGTGAATATTCACACCGAACTAAGTATGGGCAAGGTATTCTTCCCATAGATACTTACAAGAAGGATGTTGATGAAATTGTACCTAATGAATTGAAGTATGATTGGGAAAGTCTTAGGCAGCAGGTAATCCAGTATGGTGTACGGAACTCAACATTGTCCGCACAGATGCCATCGGAGAGCAGTTCCGTTGTGTCAAACGCAACAAATGGAATCGAACCACCTCGCGGATACTTGTCCGTTAAAAAGTCAAAGAAGGGTCCACTTAAGCAAATTGTTCCCCAGTATCAAACACTTAAGAATAATTATACGCTTCTGTGGGATATGCCTAGCAATCGCGGTTATATTCATATTGTTGCTGTTATGCAAAAGTTCTTTGATCAAGCGATTTCTGGAAATTGGTCCTATAATCCAGAAAATTACCCAGATAATGAGGTTCCTACTTCAGTAATGGCACAGGATCTTCTAATGACCTATAAATTGGGTTGGAAGACAAGTTATTATCAAAATACTTATGATAATAAGTCTGATGAAGTGGTCGAAGAAAAGAAACAAAAACTTGAATCAATTTTGGACGACATTATGAATAATGGTGAAGAAGACTGCGAAAGTTGCAAAATCTGATTCAGTTAAATATTAGAGTGTGAGTTAAAGTTAATTTGTTGAGGGAAGTATGGTTTTTAGTTTTAAGAAAAATTCAGAGGAAAAATCAATGGTCGAATCAATGACCGTTTTTAATTCTCAAGAAGTAGACACTAGAAAACAGCCAATGTTTTTTGGTCAACCACTAGGAATACAAAGATATGATTCTTACAAATACCCAATCTTCGACAAACTAACAACTCAACAATTAGGATACTTTTGGAGACCTGAAGAGGTTTCTCTGCAAAAAGATAGGGCAGACTATCAAACGCTTCGTCCAGAGCAGAAGCATATTTTTACCAGTAACCTGAAATATCAGGTGATGCTGGACTCAGTTCAGGGTCGTGGTCCTGGTATGGCATTTGCTCCATACTGTTCACTACCTGAATTAGAAGCGTGTATGAAGGTATGGGAGTTTATGGAAATGATTCATTCCCGTTCATACACTTATATCATCAAGAATGTTTATTCAGACCCATCTGAAGTTTTTGATACGATTCTGAAAGAGGATCGTATTATGGAACGTGCCGTGAGTGTGACTCAGGCATACAACGATTTCATCAACAGTGCTCATCAATATGATAATTCTAGTGAGTGGATTCATGCGTTAGAACAAGTCCCATACGCACGAGAAGCAAGGTATGAACTCAAAAGAAAACTGTTTAGAGCAGTTGCAAACGTTAATATTCTTGAAGGTATTCGCTTTTATGTCAGTTTCGCTTGTAGTTTTGCATTTGGCGAACTCAAACTTATGGAAGGAAGTGCAAAAATCATCTCACTGATTGCCCGTGATGAGAACCAACATTTGGTTATCACTCAGAATATTCTGAACAAATGGAAAGAGGGTGATGACCCTGAGATGGCACGTATCTCCAAAGAAGAAGAGCAATGGTTCTACAAGACCTTTGAGAATGCTGTCAATCAAGAAAAACTTTGGGCAGAGTATCTGTTCAAGGATGGTTCTATGATTGGTTTAAATGATAAACTTCTTCAGCAGTATGTTGAATGGATCGCAAACCGTAGAATGAAAGCAATTGGTCTCAAACCACTTTATGATATTTCTGCGAAGAATAATCCACTTCCTTGGACTGAGCATTGGATTTCCTCTAAGGGTCTTCAAGTGGCACCACAGGAAACAGAGGTCGAGTCTTACATTGTTGGAGGAATCAAACAGGATGTTACCAAAGATACTTTCTCAGGATTCCAACTATGATGAATGGTGCGAGCAAGCAATCCTGAACGCATATCAAGAAGCAGCAGAATGTGATGAATACTTGTTTGGTGATTATGATTACTCAAAAGAATGGTTGGGTAAATGTAGTGATGATGTGAAATGAGGGTCTTCGGGACCCTCTTTTTTTATAAATAAAATTATAAAAGAAATAAAAGAAAAAAATGTCGGAACTTTCAACCAGTGAAGCACGTAAATTGATGGAAGTATATACATCGATGTGTGCTCCTCAACAAGAAAATCTTTCAGAAGAAGTTGAGCAAATTGATGAAAAAATGGATGTATTTTCTGCTATTAAAAGTACCCCATCTCCAGTTTTTACCGGACAAAAACCAGCACAACAACCAAGAAAGGGAATGGAGGGTGCTTTTGATAAAATAGTATCTGATACTAAGACTACACAAGCAGCAGCAACTAAATTTTTCACAAAGGGAATGCAACCCGCTGGTGGTAAACCCGCTACTCCTGCTACCCCCGCTAGAGCAGCAACACCTGCTACTCCTGCTAGATCCGCTACTCCTGCAACTGCTAAACCAGCTCCTTCTTCAGTAGTCTTGGCAAAGAAAGGTGGGGTAGAGGGTAAGTTAGATAAGTCTACTGGTAAATTCACTGCAGGTGCCTTTACAGGTGCTGAGAAGGCACGTTATACTGCTCGTGGTGGTAGTGCTGCTCCTACTAATGTAGCTAAAGTTGCCCCCACTAGACCTGCAGCACCTGCAAAACCTGCAACCGGAATGTTGGGCAAAACTTCATTCGAAAGAAGAACTCCAACCTCTGCCGAATTAAAGGCAGCACAAGCAGCAAGAGCATCTGGTGCTTCTCCAGAAAAAGCACTTCAGGCAGCAAAGGCTGCGGGCACCACTGCTAAAATTCAATCAGCAGGTCAATCTGCTGGTGCTAAAGCATTTTCATCACCAACTCCAGGTGCATCAGCATTTAAAGCACCTGAAGTTAAGCAGACCGCTGCCCTTGCTGCAACCCCTAAACCAACCCCTGTAGCGCCCAGACAGACCGCTAGAGAGAAGATGCTAAACCAGTCCTATGAGTATGATGCTTTTGATTTAGTCCTTGAGTATCTCATCGACAACGGGCACGTAGAGACCGTAGATGAAGCACTCTATGTAATGATGGAAATGGATGCAGAAGTCATTCGTGATATTGCGGAAAGGCAAAACTAAAAACTGGTATGAGTGTTGGGCAAGTTGAAAGACAAGGTAGAATGAATAAAGGTGATTATTCTGGTTGATAAAAGTTTAACATAACACTTGGGGGTTGACAAACCCCCTTTTTTATTGCTAGAATCGCTTTGCTAGGGTTGAAGATAAATAATATCTCATAAAGACCTTTAATATGAGTTATGAAAACCCTTGGAGATTCAATGGGGAAATATTTGAGTCTTCTGATATTCAAGATAATTTTGGTTTTGTTTATCATATTCACTGCAATAAAACTGGTCGTAGTTATATTGGTAGAAAGTATTTCTGGTCTTTCCGCACACCAAGAGGAAAATCTAGAAAAGTTAAGTCAGAGTCCGATTGGAAAGCATATTACGGCTCCTGTCCTGAACTCAAATCCGATATTAACATTTGGGGAAAAGCATCCTGCGACAGAACAATACTTAGCCTCCATAAAACCAAAGGACAGTGCAACTACGAAGAAACAAAACAGCTCTTCCTAAATAATGTGTTGATCGAGTCTCTTGACGATGGGAGTCCAGCGTATTACAATAGTAATATCCTAGGACGCTACATGCGAAAAGATTATGGAAACTTTGGAAAAGACTCTGAAACAATCACATGATTGGGCAATTGATCGTATACATTTCCTATGTGAAGAAAAAAATATTGAAGATGCCCATGCGATTCAATCTGAGTTTAGTGAATGGTTGAATCCAGATATTCCAGAGCATGATATTTTCTCATTAGAATTCATAGGAGAGGAAGATGACATTAGATCTTCATAACTTTTTTAAGTTTTACGACGAAAAAAATTCAAATCACGTAGCAGCAGTTCAATGGTTAGAAGATAACCTACCTGCTCAGTTTTTAGATGATGCAGAAACTGACTGGATTGGTATTTTCAGAACAAAACCACCAACTCCAGAGGTTTTAGCAGTTCCTTATTTCAATCAAGTAGACAACTACAGAGATGCACATAGAACTTGTAACAGTTCATCGTGTGCAATGTGCCTTGCTTTCCTTAAGCCAGGATCGATTAAGGGTGACGACGAATATGTTAAGAAAGTATTTGCGATTGGCGACACGACTGACCATTCGGTACAGACAAAAGTTCTGGCAGGTTATGGAGTTAAGTCACACTTTAGTTACAATCTTTCTTTTGCTGACATTGATAAGAGTCTTGATGCTGGGAAACCTGTTGTTATTGGTATCTTGCATCGTGGTTCTTTATCTTCTCCTACTGGTGGGCACATGGTTGTAGTCATCGGTAAGACTCCAGATGGTAAAGGTTACTATTGCAATGATCCATATGGTTCATGTAATGATAATTACACTGGTCCAGTAACAAATGGTAAGAAGACCATTTATACCAAGGCAATGCTTAAGCACCGCTGGTGTCCAGGAGGCAATGATGGCTGGGGAAGAATCTTCGACTAATTTTAAGAGAAAGATGCTTAAGGTCATTAAGGATCTTACAAATCACGGTAAGCACGTGGAAGCAAATCAATTGTATCAAAAGTATTTCGGAGGACCACATGGCAAGAGTTGATCTACACAATTTCTTTCAGTTCTATGATGAAAGAAATCCAAATCACGTTAAAGCAGTTCAATGGTTAGAAGATAACCTACCAGTCAAGTATCTAGAAGATAATGTTGATTGGGCGGAGATTTTTAGAGGAAAAAAGACTAGTGCTGCATCAGCCCCTGCCGCTGCTGCAGCTCCTGTAACAGGTGGTGATGATGTCCCACAAATGGGCATCAAGTTGATAAAAGAGTTTGAAGGATGCCATCTAAAGGCATATCCTGACCCTTTGACTGGTGGACTTCCAATCACAATTGGTTGGGGCTCTACCCGCAAGAAGGATGGATCAGCATTTAAACTTGGTGATACTCTCACACAGGCAGAAGCAGATGCACTTCTCATTGAACAGTGCAAGAATGAGTTTTTACCTGCTTTAAGAAAAATTCCCTTTTGGAGTGAAATGTCAGATGGAAAAAGAGGAGCTCTGCTCAGCTTTGCTTATAATCTTGGTGCCGGTTTTTACAACGGTGCTAACTTTAATACTATTACTAAACGCCTGAAGAATAAGGAGTGGGATTTAGTTCCTGATGCTCTCTATCTTTATCGTAATCCTGGTTCAAATGTAGAAGCAGGACTTGCTCGCAGAAGAAAAGCAGAAGGTGAAGCTTGGAAAAAAGGATAAATAGTTTCAACCATTGAGTTGAAAACAACTCCACCACCACAGTGAGTTGTGATTTGTAGGTTCTAGAGAATCTCAAACCACCAACTCACTGTATTTTTATGTCCACCAATACGCAAAAGGCGCTGGCTGCAGCGTCTGCGCTTCTTCTTGGAGTGCCAACAGCAGCATTGTCTCACACCAACTCTATCGGATATGTTGGTGCCAGCGGCGGAACAGTTACATTTTGGTATGGTTCTTGGCACTCGGGAACTACCTTCACAGAAGGTTCTATGACTTTACAGGGCGTCAACGGAACCACATTTACACCAACAACCGTCAACTGGACACTTCTTCAAAATACAACACCAGACGGATTAATTCCTGGTACAAACTATTTCCAGTCTGATGGAAATAATCTTATTCCTTATGGGGATCCTGCCAGATTATATGGAATGGATAGTTACACTTGGCAGGGTGTTACATTTACCAGCTTGTCTGCTGGAGATTATCAGTTTACTTATAACCCAATCGCACAACCAACGATGGACTGGGATCCATCATCGCAAGTTATTCGCACAGGTACAGTAACTCTTTCTGCTGGTCTTCTTTCTGGTGACGCTAACCTGAATGGTATTCTTGATATTTACGAAACTGGTGGAACACCTCCACCAGCACCAACAGTAGTATCAACTGCTGCTGGTGCGAATATTGTTACGACTAGCACAACTGCTGGAACCAGAAATGTAACAAATAATCCTCATCGTCATATAATGGGAACTGATGCGAATGGAAATCAAACTGAAACCCATTACACCGATACAGAAGTTATTACGATTCCTACAACCACAGTTACTACCACAACAACTCCAGTAACAGTTACAACTTGGTCCGATAATTCTACTACCACAACAAATGGAACTCCAGTTGTAACTACAGTAACAACTGACGACAATGCTGGAACTTCTGTTATAACTCAAGCAACTGTATCTGATTGGGTAAGAACTAGAACTTTTAGTGTTGTTCCTGTTTCTGCAGTAAATCACACTGCATCTGAAAGTGGTGGAAGACAGAAAATCAATGCACATACAACTACCACAACTACAACTACACCTGTGTACACAAGAGTATTCACCAACGGTGCTGCTACTCAAGTTACATTTGGTGCTGCAACTGTTGAAGTTGCTAACACTTACAGAGATTACTTTGGTAGAGTAGATCAACTAGAAACTCTTGATGGAATCAATGATGGTATCAATGGACTTCTGAATCACGAACCAACTTCAGGTAAGCAAAGATTAAGAGTATTTGAGAACAACAGATTCGTTCAGTCCTATAATGCTGATGGATACACTGCTGATTCCAAGATTTTCGGTGGTGGTTTTGAGTTTGATGTAACCAAAGGTTGGACTCTTGGTGGTCAGTATAATAGAGTCAACGTAAACCTCAATGGTGTTGACTCAAGCACACAACAGAATAAAGACCACTTCGGTGTATTCAGTGAATTGAGAGGTAATACTTTAACCCTGAATACTAATGCTGCGATTGCAAACAGTAATTATAAGTACAATAGAAATGTAGAAGGTGTCTTTAATAATGCTGGTGAAACAACTGGTTATGAGTGGTGGGTTTCTAATCGTTTATACTGGCATCTTCACAAGGCAGTAAAACCATTTGTTGGATATACTGTTCAGAGTGTAAACAGAAATGCTTATACTGAAACTGGGTCTATTCAGTCTGCAAGAAGTGTTGGTGAGTTTAATCAAACCACTCATATTGGTGAAGCGGGTCTCAAACTTGAAACTCGTTTTGGTGGTAAGAAGAAGGATCTGTTTGGTGTCAGTGTAGAAGGTGCTTATGGAACTGATAATTCTTATGGAGTTGCTGCTGAAGTAGACTATAAAGAGATGTTAATTGTTGAAGCATCTCACGGTGTGAATAATGGAGTCACTAATAATTCTGTTGCTGCTAAAGTCAAGTTTAGGTTCTAAAAACCTAAATAAGACAGACTTCATCACACGGACTGATGGATAAGAAAAAGGAGAATGCTTTGGGGCAAGTAATTCGTATTGCCATCCTAGGATGGTCTGCTGCTCTTCTCACCGCAAGTTATGCTGGGGCTCTATCCAAGATGGACCCCACTTTCATTGCGACGGTCTTTACTGCTTCTGCTGCTACCTTTGGTATTAACACGATGAAGAAAGGTGGTGATGAAGAAGATGAAAAAAAAACAGAACCTAAAAGAGAAGACTTTGTAGAAACTCCACCAGAACCACCTGCCCCTGAAGCAGTAGCACAATCTCTTGAAGAAAGAGTTGAAGCTCTTGAAGAGGGTCAAGTTCAACCACGTACCCCAGGAGCATAATGTCTAAGTCTGCCAATAAGGGTAAGAAAGGTTCTGCTGGGGGAAAACAACCCAAGCAGAACCAAGGCAATGCGACTGCTAAAAAGGCGAAGAATGGTGGTAAGAAAAAGTGATATATGAGGTATTATGCCACGCGAATGGAATACTCCAATTCGGGAACCTTGGAATCCTGTAATTAAAAAGTGCCTTGATGCTGTTGATGAGCACATCAAGGCATATGTTAAAACAGGAGATGACTGGCACTTATCACAAGCAGAAATATTAAGAAAGTATGTAAAAGATTTGAAGGTTTGGATTCATAAACAAGAGGGAAGAGAATGAAAAAACTCTTTGCGGCATTTGGTTTATCATTAACTCTGGCATTTCCCACATTTGCTAGTTCATTAGAAAAGAAACAACCGACAGTTCCAGCATATAGCCTTGCTGCTATGGGTTGTATGATACTCAGAGAATGTACAAATGGAGTGGAACAACTTACTCCAGACTCTGCTTTACTTTTAGATAAATCTTTTGATATATTCCGAGAAGAAATCAAAAGCATTCTCAAAGCACTTAACAAAGTTAACGTTCCTGTGTATCTTGCTCCAAGTAGATACTTCACTCCAAGAACAGTAGGACTTTACAAACCGAAGTATAATCGTTTCTTTGTGAATGAAGAACTACTCAAAGATCCTAGAGAGTTCTTAGGAACGATGAGACACGAAGGATGGCACGTGGTTCAGGACTGTATGGGCGGTGGAATAGAAACCTCATTTATGGCGCAGGTTCATCAGGACTCAGAGATTCCATCTTGGATAATGAAAACCACACGACTTTCTTATGAATCTATGGGTCAGAGTCGTGCTGTGCCTTGGGAAGCAGATGCCAACTGGGCAGAAGAACAGTCTGGTCAAACTGTGAAGCATTTGGAAATGTGTGCTAAAGGTCCTTTGTGGGAACAGGTAAGACCAACACCTATGACAATGGAGTGGTTGATTGGTTGTGGGTGGATGAAACCACAGGAAGGGCATAAAGAATATACACCAAACAAAAAATCAGATTATTGTGTAGAAGGTAAGTATTGATGTCTGAGTTTCCGTGGGGAGTATTAATTATACTTAGTTGCGGACTTACTTTTGTCGCATATATCATTTACTACATATTAAGGTTAGCATTTGAGGAAATGAAAGATGAAGAATCTAGCAATCATTCTGTCAGCGACGAGTCTGGCGATTAGTGGAGCACTTTGTTACGGTGCTTATGTGACTTATCAGAAAGCACAGAAGATTCTGGACAATCCAGAAGAGTTTGTTGGTGCTGTTGTAGAGAAACAGGTCAATAAAGCATTTGAGAAACTACCAATCCCTAAACTAAATACTGAGAAGTTTAAATTATTCTAATATGGCGGATAGAGACCCATATATTTACAGAATTCGTGAGATTCATAAGGTAGTCGATGGGGATACGATTGACGCGGATATTGATTTAGGGTTTGATATATCTCTCACTAAACGTATTCGCCTTGCTGGGGTTGATACTCCCGAAAGTAGAACAACGGATCTCAAAGAGAAGGCAATGGGTCTTGAATCAAAAGAATGGTTGAAAAAAAAACTTGAAGGTGCTAAAGATATTATTATCAAGACCGAACTTCCAGACAGTACAGAGAAGTATGGAAGAATCATCGGGCATTTGTTTATTAATGGACAAGAGACCTCATTGAATAATCAAATGATTGACGAAGGTTATGCTCTTGCTTATGATGGGGGAACAAAAGATAAAAACTTTAGTGTATTGTTAGAGAAGCGTAAGAAGTAATCACTTCTCGTGAAACTTTTTGTATTGTTCTTTTTTCTCTTTCTTCTGTTCTTTCTTCAGCAACTTATTAACTTTCTTAAGAGAAGCAGTTTTTTCAAAGGCAAAGAACACTTGAAGTTCATATGGGGTAAGGTCTCTGTTCAAGAGTTTCTTGCCCCTTACGAATATCTGTTGAACAATAGGTTTCATCTTACCTACCAACCATTCCACCACAGATTTCCCAACAAGAGCCGCAGCGACAGAAGCAGTAGCAGTGGTGCCAGCAAGAATAACTTGCTCTTTAGGTGGAATGGGAACTTCTCCGATGATTGGCACTTCAATGACGGGTACTCCTAGATTAGTTTTGGGGGCATCATCGGAAATAATCCGATTATCCTGCTTTTCTTGAACAGGAATTTGGACTTGTGGTAATACTGGGGTAGTGTCTGGAAGTCCCCTAGTCTTCTCTTGTTTTTCTTCTTCTTGTTTCTTTTGTTCTGCTCTTACCGCAGCATCAAACTCTTCTTGTGTGGGAACATCAATCACAGGATATTTGACAGTTGTATCAGGCATATTAATAATCGGCATATCAATTTCAGGTATCACAGTTTTCTGTGCTCTCCGAGTTACAGGAGGTTCTATCGTAGAAATAATTGGTGGTTCGTCAATTCTTACGGACGGAGACCTGATTGGTTTTATTTCCATTGACTACATCTTGTACTTTTGGATACCTAACAACGACATCAGCACATATTTTTGCGTAGGGACTCTCTGGATGAAAACTGATACCTGACTTGATTGCTTCACCACATTTCAACAATCTGACTAACTCAAAATCAAGTCGTGCCTTATCTGCCTCTGCTTGTTGCCTTGTGATTTCAGTTTTGACTCTTGCCTTACAAAGTTCTTGGAAAGATCCGTCAAGAGGTATAGAGAACCCTGCAGATAGTCCTCCATTAAATGAATTGCTCTGATATGATGTTGGATCTGTACTGCCCGCAAGACTATTGTAACCAAAGGTTTGTAAGTTTAATGTTGGACCCTGGCAAGACACACCACCACCATAAGTATTCATAGCAAAAGGACCCTGAAGCACCTGTACTGCCTGGTTGGTTACATTACCAGTGGCAGATGCTGAGGGTCCTGCTATGTTAGTATTAGACGGTGCTTGCTGAGCAGTTGCTGGTAGAGCAAATACTATTGCGTAAAGACCGATAATGTATTTGTGGTAGAGTCTTCTACCGTTTTGCGATCTATCCATGTTTCTTTCGCAATTCCAGGAGTCAAGTGAGTTTCACTAAACTGGAACGGAGCACCTTGATTGATAATGGTGTAGTTCGCTCCTGGAGATGGTGTTCCAGGAATGTTGATATTTGTGCCAGTGACAGTATAAGATGTCCCAGTTGTATATTCTATTTGTTTGATAACTTCAACCACCTCAGTGCGAGTTCTGGTCTCAGAAGTAATCGTGCCACTCGTAAAGTTGGGAGTGACTGGTGCCGCATAGCAGGGAGAAATAAATCCCGCTGCTAGCAGCAAAGCGGGAGTTATGTGTCTCACTTGAATACGCTTAACTCGACGGTTCTTTGAGCAGTACCAGTGCTTCCAGGACCACCAGCGGTGATGGTAGGAACACCAGCAGCATTGATAGTTCCAGCAAGAGAACCTGCCGAACCACCTAACTGAGTAGTAGAGTCGCTATAAAGGTTGGGAGCAGCAATTGTTCCAGAAGCTGCCGACTGA
>Ga0315904_10000642_pt1 | contig 55730 bp, 87 predicted proteins | sample LakEriMetagenome_6_FD_203529 | JGI IMG/M metagenome (GOLD analysis project Ga0315904, IMG submission 203529) | Freshwater fungal communities from buoy surface, Lake Erie, Ohio, United States - Buoy 12 MA120 | ecosystem: Environmental > Aquatic > Freshwater > Lake | place: USA: Lake Erie, Ohio...
AGTAGGACTCGAACCTACAAAATCATGATCCTAAGTCATGCGCGTATACCAATTCCGCCATGGAGGCTTATTTGAGGTCCCGATTGGATTCGAACCAACGTAAACGGTTTTGCAGACCGCCCCCTAAACCACTCGGGCACAGGACCCTATATATTAGCGGCAGTGGTGGTCTGCCGCTCTTGTCGCAATTTGGTTATGAGGTTTTATATTCGCCTTGTAACCTAATGATTCCACCCAACCTACTGCTGGTCCAACAAGTTTAGAACTAAAATGTTTTTCTTGATAGTTGTAATCTAAATCGATCTCAACTTTCACATTTACCTTACTTGTTAACCAGTTTGCTACTTCTATTGAATAATCAGCTTCATTCCATAATCTTGTCCATTTATCCTTTATCTTTTTCATTTTGTGTTTGTGATAAATGTAATGGACTCCTCTGTTTCCGTATCTGTAGGCAATGGCCGTCACATATACAGTTGTTCTTCTGTGGTTTTGTGAGTCAGTTCCAACATGTATTTCGGCATATGGACATTCTTTAAGAACATCTAATGTGTGTTTTACAATATCAGAAACCGCATCCCCCTCAACCTTTCTAAATAAACGGTTCATTATACCTCCTTTTTAATTGTTTGTGGAACCTCAGGGAGTCGAACCCTAACCTCTGGTTTTTCAGACCAGCGTGACACACCAACTTACACCAAAGTTCCATTATTTGCACGGCTACTAAGATTCGAACTCAGACCTTCGGTTTTGGAGACCGCGATGCTACCATTAACACCATAGCCGTGTATGTTTTGTACCCCCTCAGAGATTCGAACTCCGACCTGACACCTTAGAAGAGTGTTGTACTTCCGTTATACGAAAGGGGCAATTGTACCTTCGGAGAGGGTCGAACTCCCAATCATCAGATTCGTATTCTGAGGCTTTTCCATTAAGCTACGAAGGTATAAATAGTTCTGGTCAACCACACGCATCCCACCGTCCTGTTTCATACGCCTAAGCCTTGTCCGTTGTGAACTATTTGTGTGTATGATGGGGGTCGAACCCATGACCTCTTGAACCACAATCAAGCACTCTGCCAACTGAGCTACATACACCATGTAATTTTATTCTTCTTCTTTGGTTAATTCGATATACTGTAACGCAATATGAATTAACCCGTTGAGATATTGCCATCTTGGTCCGGCAATTTCATGTTGGAATATCTCAAGTAATTTTTGTTTTTGCCATTCCCTCTCAGATGGAATTGGTGATAACCATTGACCGTCAAGTTTGTCAAATTTAATAAATGATTCTCCTCCTTCCATATTTTCAATTTTTTAGTCCCGTGTAGTGGTATCGAACCACTCTAAAGTCGGATATGAGCCAACTTTGATCCCTGATCACACGGGAGTTGCGGAAAGCATTGGAATCGAACCAAATACCCGAAGGTACATCTCGCTTAGCAGGCGGACCCTATCGCCATCAAGGTTTACTTTCCATTGTGCTCATAATAGGACTCGAACCTATAACCTCCGACGTATCAGGTCGGCGCTCTCACCAATTGAGCTATATGAGCGGTTGCGGACTAGGTAGGGGTCGAACCTACGACCTTCGAGTTAACAGCTCGTTGCTCTGCCACTGAGCTACTAGTCCTTTTTGTTGTGGGAGCAGATGGAATCGAACCACCAAGACGATGTTTTACAGACACGATCAGGACCCTGCCGATACTCCCTTTTGTACACTCTACAGGGATCGAACCTGTGACCTGTTGTATGTAAGACAACCGCTACTACCATCTGAGCTAAGAGTGCTTGTTTTAGTTTTACAGAACAAAAGTAACCATTTTTTGGTAACAATCGCTAAGTTTTACTAAATTTTTTGTGTCCCCGACAGGGTTCGAACCTGTGACCCCCTCATTAAAAGTGAGGTGCTCTAAAACCAGCTGAGCTACGAAGACTTTGTCTAAGTGACAGGGATCGAACCTGCGGCCTGATGGTCCCAAACCACCCGCTCTACCATCTGAGCTACACCTAGTTATTGTTGCGGAAGAGTGAGGTGTCGATCCCCATACCTTTCAGTACCGCCCGTTTTCAAGACGGGGTCACAGGCCGCTGTGATTACTCTCCCAATTATTGTTGTTCCCCAAGGGTTCGAACCTCAATTCCATGGACCAAAACCATGTGTCCTGCCAATTAGACGAGGGAACAATAATGAAACCAATATGTCAAAGAACCTTTTAGAGCTCCGTACCAGATTCGAACTGATTTTTCCTGATTACAAGTCAGGCGCATCGCCAACAATGCTTACAGAGCCAATATAAAACAAAAAACCCGAGATTTTTAAGTCTCGGGTTTTACATTCCTTTTATTATGTTGTTAAACGTTTTTAACTCATAAATGAAAATACCCTCGACTGTTTTAGCGTAGAATAGCTAAACGACCACTTCGTGCTCGGCTGATTACAAATGACCATATGTCTAAGAGTTGTTTTCATTTCGTTATAAATATATCGTTTTTTTAAAAAGTTTTAATTTCTCTACAAATGTAGATATTTTATTCCAATAAACAAGTGTTTTTTTAAATTATTTTATTTCAAAGGCACATCTCATAATTTTTTTTGTTTTAACCGCATCCTCGTAGTTTCCAATCACAACACCATCTTTAATTGTAAATGCGTGTTGTCTAACAAGAACAAAAAAAGTTCCTTTTGGGTTTTGTTTAATAAAAGTCCCAACGGTCATTTGTCTTAATTTTTTTTCACCTTTGATTGTAACATTATAAGATAAAGAATTAATCATCGTAGAACTTTTTCTAACTCCAACAGTATAAACTTTCTTATAGTTAACGGTTGTTCTATCGTCTACCATTTTAACAAGTTTACTTACAGTTCCGTAAGTTCCTTTTTTTGGTTTTCTACCGAATTTTTCGGCAACATACTTATGTGCTCTGTCATATGTAACATCGAATGCCGATGCAAATGCTCTTACAACACAATCGTTAGTTTCTGATTTTGCAATCACTGATTCTGAATATCCTTGGATTGCTTTTGATGTGGCTTCGTATGGTAATTTGTTTTTCATAATACAAAGATACAAAAATTTTTTAAATCAAGCCATACTGATGTAACTCATATAAAAATTTTTCATAGTCTTCTGAGTTGATAAACTCATCGTGGATTTGTTGATGTATATCTTCCATAATTTTAAAGTAGTGATCCCGAATGGATTCGAACCATTGACCTACTGCTTAGAAGGCAGTTGCTCTATCCAGCTGAGCTACGGGACCATGTCATCAAACTTTTTTGACTTCGTATTTGTGACCTGAATCGGTATTTGTGTTAAGAATGTTGACCATTTCTTGTGCCTTATCCTTGTTGTCAAATTCCCAAACCTCACTTTGTGTATCTAACATGATCACAGGAAGTGTTCTGTTATTTTGAGTCTTAACGTGTTTTACAATTACATACATACCTCAAATATACTATTCGTTATACAACATGTCAATAAGTTCAATATCAATCGGAGCAAATTCTGTCGTTGTAGTCCAACCTTGGTAGAAAATACTTTCAGGGTAGTCGTAAGAGTCATTTAACAAACCCAAAGATTGAGTTAGTTCTTCACGAAGAAGGTGTTTGTGAGCTTCTTGGTCCGATGTTCTGTATAAATCAACATACATATTACCTGAATCGTAGTAAACCTCAAAATAACCGTAATTGTGATCTAAACGTGATGGGAAAAGAAGATCGTATTTTGTTTTAAATGCTTCGTGACTCCCGAAATATATGAAGTAATTTGCCTCTGATTTTGACGATACAATTTTTAGTTCAATAGGGTTGATAATTGCATTGAGTTCTGAAACAACATCCTTCAATTCTTGAATTAGGTATTCGGGTTTTTCACCGTCAACATAAATTTTAAGATCTTTTTTCCATTTATAAGCCGCATCACGTCGTCCACCAAATTCTGTGTTGTAAACAATCTCATCAAAGTACGCTTTTGTTTCAGGTGTACGTTCTTTTACTACAACTTCTGTATTTGTATCGTTACCTCCACCACCATTAGTATCAACAACACTATCAGTTTTAGTAGTAGATTCTACAACACCAAATTTATCTAACTGTTTATCAACATCAGTATTTGTATAATCGGCCAAGAAACAAAGTCCGAAAAAAATACAAGTTGCAATACCTAATATGGAATAAATTAATCTTTTCATTTTTTTGAATTAAAAATAAATACTAAATTACTTGCTTGATGTTGAGTCTTGATCGACCAACATGAATTTCCATTCTTTTTCAGGATCGAAATTATTTGGTTCGTTTTTCATTAAGCTAATTAAGTAGAAGGACATTCCTACAAGTGCTACACAGGCTACAATCTTTAATGCTAAGTTTTTCATGGGGTTTATGTTTTTATTTCTACAAATATAGTAGTTTTATCCCAATTGCCAAAGCATTATTGATTTTTTTTTAAATATTTTTTTTGATTTAGTAAATAGTATTACTTACCAAACCCTAAAGCGTTTTTTGCCATGTCAACAACAGAGTTAGAAGGTTTTGGTTTGTCTCCACCAACTACTGAAGAAGCCTTTTTGTAAACTGACTTAAATGGTCCTAAATCAATTTTAGAAGAGATTTCTTTTAGCATTGGACAAACAAATTGTAATAATTTACCCTCCAATGATTTGTAAGCTGCCGTATTAGTCGCACCTTCAACAATAACTTCTTTTAATGCCTGACCCAAAAGACTATCCATGGATCCTTTATTAACTGAAATTCTCCATTTGTCTACAAAAGTCTCAAGAATTGCTTTAGTTACCTGAGAAACAAAATAATTACAATTGGTAAAAAACTCATACATCCTTGTAATAGGAATATTAGCAAAAGCATTTGCAATTGCTTGTGCAAAAAACGATGTTTCACTGAATCCAAAATATTTTATTATGGCCATGAATATTTGTTTTTTGACTAGTTGTACTACGGCATCTCCGGCAGAATTTTTAGATCCTTTAAACCAATCCCAAAAAGCATTTTCAACAAGTACGGGATCGTATCCTTCTTGTAATAATCTTTTTCTTTCTGCCAAAAGTTTTTTGACTATGAGTTCTTCTTTAGTCATATTATTTGATAAAATTTCTTCTTTTATATTCCTCATTTAACATTTTAGAAACTTTATATCTTAAACTTTCTTTCATTGCAAATTGTGGATTAGGTTTTTCTTCTGATCTATCAAACCCTTTAGATAATGCATCTCTTAGATTTGCCAAACCATACTTACCTCTGTCAATTGAAATTTGATTGAATTCGTCACCAACTCCAAATGCTCCTGATACAAAGTTCTTATCTCCACATTGAATAGCTAAAACTTTGTTTTTCCATAGATTTTTAGTACACTCAGCCGTGATGGTTGTTGATTTAGAACATCTAGCAAGTAATTTAATTGCATCTCTACAAGTTCCTCTTGATGGTACAATTAAAGTACCTGGTTTAGGCCAAATTTTTGTATTTGGTGATTCTGTTGCTAAAGGCTTCAAAGATTCTAAATCTTTAGCAACGTCCGAAATGTAAAACCCTGCGTTTGCTTCAGGACTTTGTGGGTCCTCAGGTTCAATTCTTGTAAATCCAGTGTTATCTAATAAATCACTCATTTGAGTTGATTTAACTTGGTTCACATTTTCTAATCCTTTTCTAAAATAAACAAATCCTGGACCTTGATAGTCAGGTAATACTTTTTTACCTGTGGTTTTGTAAGTTAAATCAGAGTATTTAATTCTTTCAAATTCACCTTGATTTGCACCTTCAGGGAAAGTCATTTCATAACCTTTATTATCTCTTACAAATGCTTCAAGTGTACTTTTTTGTTCAGGACTTAATGTATCTTTACCTAATTCAGAAGTTTCTTGCATTTGAGGACAACCTTTACCCCATCCTGTAGTATATTTTCTTGGTGCTTGACCTGGCAAAACATTATATGTGTAAAAAGTACGTTCCCCTTTTGAATCAGGGTCTTGTATCGCAAAAAACATGATTATAGAACCATTTTGTAACTTATCTGAAGTAACATAAGCAATTTCACTATTACCAACTAAAGCAGGAAACTTAGCGATATCCTTACTTTCCATCCTTTTAACATTTTTATTGCCAGCACGAGCTTTTAAATCTGAACAATATAATTTTCCCTTTTCAAGGATGTCATACTGATCTTTAAAATCAAATCCTCTAATGTCTTGCTTATCATCTTCTAAAAGCATCTTTCTAATAATTTTGTCTATATTCATGACTTTTCTTTTTTTTGTTTTACTAACAAGTAAAAACTTGTTTATTGGGTGTTTTATTAAATAAATATCTAAATATTAAAAAAGTTTTTACAGTAAGGTATTTGCCTTACCTCTTGTAAGTTTATTTAAATCTTTCCATTTAGCTTTATAATCTATTTGATTTGCAACACTTCGTGTTAATCCTGTTTCCCATTTTGTTACGGTAGGATATGCACCACCTGTGGATCCTCCACCACCAGCGGCAGCGTCTTGTTCGATAATTTCACCATCATCTTCATTTTCGGTGAAAGTGTATCTTTTTAACAAATAAATAATTTCGTCTACTTTCATTTTTTTATAAATATTAGTTGTTACAATAAAAAAATTGTATATTTGTAGAAATAATCGCACTATGAAAAACATATTTTTAACTTTAGTATCTTTTTTACTTTTATCTTCTTGTTTGAAATACGAGGAACCCAAACTTTTAAGTTTAAGTGGTGAGTACCGTATTGATAAGATTACCTATGAGAATAGAGATGATCAATCAGAGAATGTTGTGTTTTATCCTGGTGATTTATATGTTAACCCAAGTGAAACAAAACCAATTGATTCAATTCAAGTTGGTTTTACTAAACTTGCAATGGATTATAGTATGATCTATTTTGATCCTACAGATGATCCTTTATCTGGTGGTACCACATGGAATAAAAAATTTACCTACCATGTTCAAGGTAACAGAAGTTTATATGAATTAGGTTATATTGTTTTTAATTACGATGGTACTCGTCGTATTTGGAAGATACTTGATGATCAAGCAGAAAGTTTAGTTATTAGAACTTCAGGTAGCTATGATAGTGGGTCAAATAGTAGTGGGGAAACTACTACCATGTTTTTAACTCGAGTTGGTCCTTAGATCAACTCGGGTTTTGGTATTTTATCGGAATTTATAACGTAGTATTCGTTTAAAAAAGAAATAAGATTATCTTCATCTATTGTTGGGGATTCTAACCAATAAAATTCTTCCTCTTCCTCATCTTCCGATAGGTCATAATCTTCCATTATAATATCGTAACCAAAATCAATTGCTTCGTTTACGTCTATTAAGTCCGTTCTGATCTCCTCATCAGAATCAATATTTAATCTAAATTGAACCTCAACTTGATTTGAGTTTTCGTGTAAGTAGAAAAATATTAATTCTTGTATTTCCATTGTATTAGTTGTATTTTTTAAATCTTCTGAACATATCTAAAGATTCCTTTACTTGAAACTTGAAATTTTCAACAATGTCCTCATCCAAATCTTTGTAAACTTCTTCATCGATTTCTTCACTTGAGTAGTCTTCCAATTCATCAATATCATATTCATATTGATCATAATTGTTTTCCATTTCATCATCAAATGTTTCATCTTCACTTGGTGAAGGTAGTACATCATGCATAAATTGAGTATTATCTTTATAGGTGCTCATCACGCTATCAATATCAACAGTACCATTTTTCAAATCCATAGGTCCGTCAGCAATTCTATCAAGAGAAGATTCATTCACCCTGTAGTTAGTATAATTTTTTACATTACCTTTATTATCTAGAGTGATACCCATTTTATCGTTTGCCAAATCTTGGACATATAATGGAGTTTGATTTGATTCTTGATTGTATTTTGTTACATAACCATCGTAAAGATGTTTATGTTGATCAAGAATGTTTTTTCTTTCTTCAGGAGTTGTGTTAAAAAAATATGCGTTCATACTGTTGGTTTTTTTCTTATAAATATCAATTCCCTATACAAATTTCTTAAATGGAATATAATTTAAATATTATAAAAATAAAATAATTATAATTTTAAGAGATATTTACATTTGATATGGATATTTTATTAACAGAGTCTCAGTATATAAAACTACTATTAGAAAAAAAGAATGATGAGGTTGAGTCGTCTTTTTCTAATTCTAAAAGTTTGGTTAAAGATATTATCAAAGACGTTAAATCTAAACATGGTATTGATTTCACATTTGCGACAACTTGGGGGGCTGTTTTAGGTGGTTTTATGGGACCCATCAATGATTATTTACATGGAACATATAGTAATCTTTCTAAATCCGACATTTCATTAATTTCATTTGGTATTCTTTTAACTTTTTTTTCATCTAATGAAGAAAAGTTAAATAAAGTTTTAAACATTATTAAAAAAGAAAAATTAATAACTTTTTTTGATAGGGGTTTGATGAAAGCTTATGATTTAAAAGATGCTTTCTTTTCTTTTTTAGAGAGTTTGAATGTTACTTTTGCAAAAACCTCTAACATGTTGGCTTACGCATTTTTGATACCTTTGATTCCTTTATTTAAACAACTGTCTGAAATGGAATTAAGTTCTGATCAGTTAGAACTATTAATTAAAGGACTATCACACTATACCGGAACAATAGTTAGCTCAACAATTTTACATCAGTTAATTAAAAAAATCATTAAAAGATTTAGATCTTAGAATTTCTATCTTGAACTAATTTTATTACTCTTTCAACATCCTCATCGTTCATTTTATGTACATCACCATGAGTGTCAAACCAATTTCTTAGAAGTTCATCGAAAGGTTTTTTGGTTATTTTTGACATTCTTCTAAATCCAAATACCTGAGCATCAACTTCATGTGGTTGGGAATAATATTCATATCCTTTTCCACTGTCATCATCATCCCCAAGATCAAAAATACCTTGTCTTACTTGACCAAGATGTCTTAATTCATGTGCAACAACTTCATTTAATTCACCAATTAAATCATACATTATTTTATCCTTAACTTTTGGGTTATAAATAATATCGATTGATACAACAAAATCTTCACGGTAATATCCACCGTTTATTTTAAAATCATTTATCTCATCTGATTGTTCTAATGTTAGTTCTACTGAAAAACTTCCTATTGAAAAAACGTACTCCATTTCTTCATCAAATTCTTCAGGTAAATAAAATTCACCCTCATCATGAGTTTTATAAATTTTAATTATATCTCTTACCGCAACTCTTACCAGTGCTCTCATATTATTTTGTTCTAAAATAATTTTTTTTGTTAAAGTTTCCATATTGATAAATATAATCTTAAGTTTTATTATTATAAACGTTATGGAACAACTCAACACACACCCTATTAAAAAGTCGGATTTAGGATTTCACGGAAATCTGTTCGGTGGAAAATTATTATCATGGATTGACGCATCTGCTGCGGGATATGCAATGCAACTATGTGATACACCAAGAATGGTCACGGTTTCAATAGACCAATGTAATTTTGAAAGACCCGCAAAAGAAAGTCAATTATTAAAGATTTATGGATGCCCAACAAGAGTCGGTAATTCATCAATGACATTATATATGGAAGCGAGAGCGCATAATGTTTATTCAGGTAAACAAGACTTAGTTTTAAAAACTCACATTACATTTGTTCAGATTGATGAAGGTGGGAATCCAATTCCGTTAGGGGAGAAAGCAAAAAGAAGATTATCTGAGATGATTTCTCAAGTTCAAGAATCCTAAATTTCTTTAACTTTTTTAGGTTGTAATGGGGGATCTAATAGGAATTTTTCATTAACCCAATGTCTTAGTTCATTTTCGACAAAGTATTCAGGAACCTCTTGATCATCAGGCATTTCTGAAGCTAAATCAGCAACGTATCTTGCAAATTTAATCTTAAATCTATCATCCATTAAAGTTAGTAAACCATCTGATATAAAAAATATTTTGGTTAAAGGATCACTAAGCCCCAATTCACCTTCAGCCAAATCAAATGATTTCATAACCGCTCTACCCCACCACGTTTTATAATTTGTAGTCTCTTCTAAAGTTGGTCTTAATATTTTATTTGCAGCCCTAACGATTGACCCTGTAAATCCCATTATAGATAGTTGAGGTAAAAACCAAGGTAGCAATCTTAAAGTTGCTTTATATCCACCTTCCCCAATGTGTTTATATAATCTTTTCTTAGATGCCGACTCAACTAACGCTCTTAATTGTCCAAATGTAATTTTACCTTGAGCACTACAAAACTTCTCGGCATCACAAATATTTTTAACCGCCGTTTCAGAGGGACTGATTTCGGTTTCGTTAATATATTGTTTAAGATTTTTTCTTACTATTCTTTCTATTATAATTGACATAATATTACCAAGTTCTACACGCCCAATATCTTGCTTTCCATCTTGGACCTGGATTATCACAATTATGTCTCGCCCTAAAAGATTTTCTTCTTTGTGGGTTATTTTTCTTAATTGTCATTCGTTTACCTTTGGCAGACTTACCACCAAAACCAAAATTCACTTTAACAACTCTTCCTTTGTCGTTTTTAACGTAAACTTTAAACTTTTTAATGTCTCCTTGCATGATCTTGCCAAGTTGTACTTTTCTACCTTGATATTCTGCTTCTGAAATAAACTTAGCATCCTCGATAGGAACTTCCAAATAAACTTTTTCACCATTTTCTAATATTACCGATTTACCTAAATCAGACTCAACTATAGTAATATCATTTTCATTTAGATCAATAAATCCATTATGAAACAATTCTCTTACTTCATTTATCAAATCAATAAAAGATTTTGAATAAACTCTAAAAACATTTTCACCCAAAGAAATTTTATTATCCAAATGATATTTAAGATTATCAGACACTTTAACCTTTTTGGTTAGTCTCATTGGGTGATTAATTTGTTCGTTTAACGCTCGTCTAACGATGTTTTCTAAAATTCTCATAACACGTGATATTTATTAATAAATATTCTAAATTGAAATAAAATTATTCATCGTATGAAAATGAAAAAATTAACCGATAGTCAAATTAATAACATTGTAAGATCTTTTTTGAGTGAACAAGAAACTAAAGAATCTAACTCAAAGAAAAAAGATAAAAAACCTAAATGTATACCTGAAAATGTAATGCCTTTAGATGAGATTGCTGGTAGAGCTGATGAGTACTCTAGATACACACCAGGTATCACAAAAAGGTTATCAGGAGTTAATTCTATGGTTGATACGTTAGGTATATTAAATAACCTAAGACTTTTTAAAGACATCAAAGATGGTGGATCTCATTTGGCTTACGAAATGATGAATAATCTAAACAAATATAGAAATAAAAACTATTACGATGAAACCAGTGGTGGTTGTCATAAAGCCATGGACAAAATTATTGAGTTATATAAAGAAAATGAACACGGTACTGAACTTGTAAAAGATATTGAGCGTGTTCTTAATTTACAAACAAGAGAAGATGAATTTACTCCATCAACAAGAGCTAAAGAATATCTAAAACAATCTCTTAATTTAATAAAAGGTTTATAATTTTTTTTAAAATGGCAAAAAAAACATCAACATCTTCAGCATCAAATAAAGTTGTTTTTGGTAAAAAAACTGTAAATAAGTTAAAAAAGAAATTTGGTCCCAAAGAACAAAGACCAAAAAAATATAGGGGACAAGGTAGATAAAATAATAATAATATGGGAACAGTAGTACAATTAAAAGAATCCGACTTAATCAAAGGCATTCAGTCAGCTTTGTTTAAAGACAAAGATTATTTAAATAAAGGTAATAATTTATTAGAATTTGCCAGAAAGTTATTCATATACGAATACAAAAATTTTAATAAAACAATCGACATAGAATTCCAACGTGGGATTTTTGAGGATATTATCCCTAAGAAAAAAAATGTCATTAAAGAATATAGAGAAAGATTTGATAATAGATTAATCACAGAGAATGAAAAAGGAATTAGTTATATAAATGAATTTTTTGATTTTTTAATAGATAATGCAGTTCCTATGGTGGAGCAGACAAAACCAAAAGTGGCACCAAAAAAACCTGTAGTTCCTGCAAATGTAAATGTTGTTATGCAAAATTTACATAAAGCATTTGATGGTGCTGGAACTGATGAGGACTTAGCAGTTAAAACAATAAAGATGATTAACACTAAAGATGTTTTAACTAAAGTTGATCAGACTATTGCAAACACGGTAGGAAAAAAATACCCAAAAATCAAAACCTTAGCAGCGTGGATAAATGATGAAATGTCCGAAATAGATCCAAAACAGTACGACGCAATTTGGGGTCACTTAACTAAGATGGGTTATAAAGGAAAAGAAAGTAACAAATTTTTAAGAGTAGTCGGTAAAGGTAAAGAATTGGTACAAAAAGCTTGGGACTGGACAAAAAAATCTGTAATAGGTAAATTCTTTAATGGACTAAGAGATGCTGCTAACTCAGGAATTGGGATTGCAGTTCAATTAATAATTGATGCTGTTGGGCCTGAAACTTTTGGAGTTGCGTTTGCAATACCAGCTGTAGTATGGGGTTTGATAACCCAATGGGATTTTGTCAATTTACTTATGGGAACTCCAGAATGGTTAAATATTATTTTTGACTCTTTGTGTCTTTTAACTACAGGTATTATGTCAAGTGTTTTAGCACCATTTACAAAAGCAGCTAAAGGTGCGGTATTTTCCTCTATAGAAAAAGTTTTTGTATGGTTGAAGGGAACCAGTTTTGGTAAATTAATCCAAAGATTTTTACCTTCAATAAAAGGTGGTTTAGGTAAGGCAGGTGCAGGTATAGTAAAAGCGGCAGAATGGGTAGGAACTAAATTCAAAGGATTGATAGGTGAAGAAATGGCAACGTTAATGAAACAAGGAGCATCAAAACTTAAAGGATGGTTAACAGGTTTTGTTGATTCTATAATGAAATGGTTTGGTAAAGGTGGTACTGCTACGGCCGAAAAGGCTGTTTTAGGTCAGGTCGAGAAAAAAGCTGCAAAAGGTTTACTTGATACAGCTTTAGAAGGTATTAGATCAAAATTATCAAATTTGTTCAGAAATCCTGCTTGGCTAGAAGGTGAGTTAGGTAAAAAATTCGTAGAAAAAGGGTTAAAACCTGCCGTCACTAAAAACGTTGAGAAATATGCGACAGGTCCATTAAAAGAATATGGTGTAGAGAAAGCAGCAGAAATGGTCGACCAAAAGTTTGGTCCAATATATGGAGATATGGTTAGGTTTGCAGACATTGCACACAAAACAGGAAAAGAAAGTAAGGACCTTCTTAAAAATTTAAAATCTTTCAAAAATGATCTTGATGTGAAAAGTTTACAAAAAGTCGCAAAAGGGATTAAAGCAGATGCGGGTCAGATTGCTCAAGTAACTGATGTCGGTGGTAAGGTAGTTACTCAAGTTGCAACAGGAGTAAGATTTGGTAAAGAAGGTGATAATTACAAATATAGAAAATCTGGTGAAAAATTCTTTTACGCTCCAAAACAACAAAAAAACCCACAATGGAAACCAGTTACAAGTCCAAAATCTATAGCATATTTAAAAAATCGAATTTATAAAGATTTTTATGTTAAACCAACAGACATTGTCAAAAATATTGGTACAGGATTAACAAATGTTGGATAATATGAAAAAAAAAGTTAATGGTTTATTGTGTCAATATTGGAAACCTACACCAAAAAAGTGGAGAAAAACGGGTGATGCTTTATTAGCGGCGGCTTCTGTGATCGCAATTGGTGGATTATGGCAGTTTGATAACCTAAAAGAGATATTTACACCTACAGAAATTAAGGTAATGATTGTAACATCTATAGTTTTAGGTGTTGTAGGTAAGTTTTTAACTAATTTCTTTAAAGAAGAAACTACTGAAAAAGAGTAAAAATACCCCTATTTTAACGTAAAAACCCCCAAAATAGGGGGTTTTTTTGTGTCTAATATGATCAAAATAGACTACTTTTTGGTCATTTTCTTAGCAAATTCACTCATTCTTTGACTAAAATTACCCATTTGACCCCCAAAATTACCCATATTCTTATAAAAATTCTCTAAATTACCTAAATTTCCCATGTTTTCCATAAAATTTTGTGGATTTTGCATGTTTTTTAGGTCTTTTAGGGTTGAAAATAGGTCTTTTCCGTATTTTTTCCACCAAATTAACAATAAAATGGTAAAAAATAGTATAGAAATACTAAAAACGAGTAAAGAAATAGATAAAAGTGTCATAATTTGTTTGATTTTACCTAATAATCGGTGTTTTTTTTAATAAAATCAACTAAAAAGACTTAATATACCATCTTAATAGTTCTCCTGCGAGTCTATTTATTCTATTTGTTGCTGATCTACCTGTAATTTCTTGATTTTTACGTTCTAAATCAGTAATTGACGCTGAAATCATGATATTTCTTACTTTATCTGACATATCTATGATTTTTTCGATCAATTCTTCTTTATCATCGTCCAATTCTCGTTGCATACGGTGTAAATCGAAGTATTTTGTGAGATATTCCTTAGTTTGACCTAAAAATTGACCCGCTTCCATCATATTTACTACTCCAAGTTCCCTAATCACCTTCAAATAGTCTATAATATACTCTAAATCAGACTTTTTGAACAATTTTGACCACTCATGATGTTTAATTAGGTCATCTAACTCAGTAAAACGGGCTTCTTGGAGGTTTTTTTGACTAAATTCGGGATCTAACATCCAAGTATCGCTTTGTGGGATTAAAGATAGGGTACTTATTACTTTATCATCTTCATCATACCACTCAACATCGTACATATAATCAAATTCCGACCCAAAACTAGGTTGTGGAGTTATTTTTCTAACTTTTCCTTTGGTTCCTGTATCAACATCTTCACCTGGCATGTATATTAATACAATACGATCACCTTCTTTTAACTTAGGATTCTTATTTTTACTCATATTAATAAATATCTCTTACCTCATAAGTGTTAAACTTCCCATAAACTCTTTAATTTTGTCAGTTTTAGGAGTTTTAAACTTTAATTTCCAAGTATAAATACCATCTTGACACATAATATTGTTAAAAGTACCATCCCAACCTATATTTGGGTTATAAGACTCCCAAATTACTTGTCCCCAACGGTTGTATATGTAAAAACTGTAGTTAAAAAGGTCCACACCACTTGTAATTACAGGTTTAAACGTGTTATTTATTTCGTTACCATCAGGTGTAAAGGCATTTGGTATGTAAAATAACTCGTTTGGACACAATTCTATTGTTACAACAAAGTTTTGAGGATTGGAAACACATCCATTATCCCATCTAACAACATTAAATTGGAATATTCCGTCTTGATCCCATGTAATATTTAAAGTTTGATTGACAGTTGTGTCTCCAAAGTGGTACCATTCGTTGAATCCGCCACTTACCGAGATTGCATCAAAGATATCGGTAATAGTATCACCCTCACATAACTCATGATACTCATTATTTTCACCTATAACACCATTAACTACAGGTGTTAGTAATGGTCTTGGGTAAACTTGTACAATAGTGCTCGTATCAAACCAACAACCTGACTGATTATACGTATAATTTACTTGATCTATTCCAATAAATCCGTTGTTTGGACAATATTGGTCACCCCAAACATTCATTCCACTAAAATTTCCACCTGATGGGGTTGCCATAAGGGTAATACATTCTTCATATTCACAGAAAGGTCCAACAGGAGTGATTACCGGAAGAATATTTAAGTCAACTATTGTAAAAGTTTGTGGTAATGATTGACAACCAATTTGATTTACACCAATAACAGATAGTGCGTTGTTATAAAGACCACCATTTACATTTGAAACATCTAAATTAATTTGACTTGTTCCTTGTCCTGACGTAATATTTCCTATTGTGGTAGTCCAAAGGTACCCTAAATTAGGAAAAACACTTGAGACGTTGTATAAATTGATTGTAGAGTTATAACAAACAGTATCTAAACCTGTAATTGAGTTGATTGTAACCATCGGAGGGTTTACTAAAGTAGTTGTACCTTGAGCAGGACAGTTATATTGATCGTAAACTGTTACGGTTTGTGGTCCTGAACAAAGATTTATTGCAGTTTGCGTTGTTTGACCGTTCCCCCAAACAAATGTATAAGGTGCAACACCATCAATTGGGTTCACAGTTGAGGTTCCATCACAATAACCAAAACAAGTTGGGTTGTTATTTACAAATTGTGGAGCCTGTAATGGTGGTGGATTAAGTAAAGTTGCTGATCCACTATATGTACAACCTGCAGCATCCACTAAATTAAATGGATAGTTACCACTACATAAGTTATTTAATGTTAAGTTTGTTGATCCACCGTTCCAAGAGATTGTTGTTATTCCTGTTCCACCATTAGGGACCACCGTAATTGATCCATCACACCCGTTATTACAGTGTGGGTCTTGTAATATTAAATTAGGTGGTGGTAGTTGTGGTGGGCCAGGTTGGACAAACACGGTGTCGGGTCCTAAATTACCAATACCCGCATTACATGTTGCCCATCCCGCATTACAAGTTGGGTATACTAAATGACAAGTGTAATTTGCACCCGCAGGTGGTGGTGTAACTGTTATAGTTGGTCCCGTTCCAATTGGATTTGGGTTTCCAACTTGATACCAAGTTAAAGTAGGGGTAACCGCAGGTCCTGATGGAGTCCATCTATATGAATTATTTACTGTAGTCCAAGCTGTTGAGTTTCTACCAGCCACAGCAATACCAATAGTTCCAGGTAAATTATGAATACCTTGTGTTGCGGTTCCTCCTTGCCATTGTAGACAAGCGGGTTTATTTCCAATGTGATTTTCAATAACATTAGTTGATTCATGTATTACAATATGAAATGTTCCTTGATTATTAGTACAAGAAAACATAGGAACCCCAATCCAACTAACAACTAATTTTCTACATGGAGCCACTCCTTGTACTTGATATCTGATTTGACCTCCTAAACCAGGATGCCAATCTTGCCAAGGTCCCATGATACAATTTTTTGGGACTAAAAAGTTTGCGGTAGGTATTGGTTGTGATGTAAATGTTGTGGGTTGTCCTGCAGAAAATGAAATCCACCCATTAGAACCTACCCAAAACTGAGTATAGGTGTTACCAAAGAAACAAAAAGTGAACCCAATATTGAATGGTCCTTGTTGGGTGTCATCACCCATAAATAACTGAGTCCCTGTGTTGGTCTGAGCAACATACGGAATGTTTGTAACTCCGTAGTTAGTTGTTTGGTTAGGGTTTGGTCCGCCAGGTCCACATTGACTTAAGTCTGCGGTTAATGTTGTTGAGTTAACACCACAAGGAAGAATTTGATTAGGACCTAAATAAGGACAATACTGTGAATAAACGAAAAGAGGGAATAATAATAAAAGTAATAAATGTTTCATACTATAAATACGAATTTAAATCAATTGAGTTGTTATTGAATGAAAACTAAAATAGGCCCTTTGCTAATTCTTCGCCTTATTGTCTTTCCATTCGATATAAATTGTATGCAAAACCATCAAATTAATCAATACACACGTAAATGTCTCTAAAATCCAATGCCAATCAACTTGAGTTACTCCCATGTGTACACCAAACCACATGAATGATCCGTATTTATTCATTAAAGTTACGTAGAAATGTTTTAAAAAATCTTTCATATTATAATAAATATTGTTTTACATAGTGTTTTTTAATTACTATCCTTATAATAAATTTTGAAATTATTATGAAAACAGTAGATGTAAACAGTACCGTGTCTGTGAATTACACGGGTAAATTAGAAGACGGAACAGTATTTGATTCATCCTTAACTGAAGGACGTGAACCTTTATCAGCAACTTTAGGTCAAGGTGCTTTGATCCCTGGATTCGAAAAAGGTTTATTGGGTATGAGTGTTGGTGAAAAGAAAACTGTGAACATTCCTTTTATGGATGCCTACGGTGACATTAACCCTCAAATGGTTGCTGATGTCCCAAAAGATAGAGTACCTGAAGGTATTGAGGTAGGTCAAATGTTACAAACAATGACACCTCAAGGTCCTATGAATGTATTAGTTAAAGAAGTTCATGAGGATCATGTTGTATTAGATGCAAACCACCCATTAGCAGGAAAAGATTTAATTTTTGATTTAGAATTAATTTCTGTTGAATAATTTTTTTTATTTAATATAAAAGTTTTATATTTGTAGAAATGTTAAATAAAAAATAATGGAAACAATGTCCAAGATTCAAAAAGAAGCGGATGAGTACAAAGACTCTTCAGTTAGTAAATTACGGTTTGTAATTTCTGTCTATAAAACGTTATCGTTTTTTAGCTCAAGAGAAGTAAATTTTATTGTGTCTTTTTTACACTTCACATTTCTATTTTGGTTACTTGTTGAAATAAACTTTTTTACGGTTTCTTTATTGATCTTGTCTCACTATTTTATTTTTTGGAGATACGCGATTCTTAAAAAGAATTGGTGTTTGGTAACACCTGAAGAAGGTGAAGAGATTGATCAGATTGTAGAAATCCTTCAGGGATTTTTAAAAGATAAGAAAAACAAAAAACCCCACTAATGTGGGGTTTTCCTTTTTAATTATAAAAATATTTTATCTTTCTGAACGATTGTGTTTTGATGCCAAACTCCAAATTGCTCCAACAACACCTAAAGCAAATACAAGGAATGAAACAGGACCCGCATAATTTCCTAATCCTGTCATTTCAACAATCTCATGTACTTTTGTTAAAAAATCAAAATCAATCCATCCTGGAATCTCAGATAAAAAGGCTAGAAAACCTGAAATACCTAAAGTTCCTGAAAGACCTAAACCATATCTAGCCATAAATCTTTCAACTCTATCCATAATACCTTCGTTCAAGAAATAAGACTCATTTAATTCTGACTCCTCATCCTCCATTTGTCCTATTTTCTCAACAACAGGTTCAAGATTTAAGTCTCTTATTTTCATTTTTACTGTTGATAATTTTGCTGGAGATAGTTGTTCAAAGAATTCCATAGCTTCTTCTTTAGCCATTTCAACCGCTTTAGCAAATTTGTCACCAAAACCTCTTACTTTATCTGCCATATCACCAAAGAAACCTTCTTCCATTTCTTGGTTCATCATTTCTTCTTGAGTTTCTTTAACAATTCTTCTAATTAATGTATGAAACTCAGATTCTGTTAGTCTTATTTTTCTTCCCATTTTTTTTGTGTTTGTATATAAATATCTAATGTTTCAAAAAAAAACATTATCTTATTTGTTTTTTTATACTAAATCATCAACAGTTTTCCATGTTTGACATCTAGTCTTTTTAGGCATCATCGCAACTATAAGTATTATTAAGATAAATATTCCCACAGCAATTAAAATTCCTGGTCCAATTGTTACAGTCCCAATAACAATTGGTGCCAATTGTTCGGATATCTCACCACCCTTTGATTCTTTTTTCGCTTGTGATATTGCAGATTTGACTTTTGTAAATGTATCTTTTAGTTTACCTTTGTTTGCCGGATCATTTGCCCAACTCCACACTTTTTTCAAAATACCATCATGTTCTTCATTACCTGTCTTTGGGGGTTCACACATGGGATTAGTTTTATCTAAAAAGTTTTTAACGTCAACATCTAATCCGTCTAACTTAGCCAAATTTTGGACCTTACTTAAATCAGACGCTTGGCTAGCCATTTCTTGATCTTCGTTAATCAATCCCATCATTGATCTCATAGAATTGATTTCTGATAATAATCTATTTTCCATTTAATTCTTCTTTATATTTTTTAATCATTTTGTTGTTGTGTTCTATCAATCTTAAAGACCTCAATACACTTTTACGACTTTTCTTTTTTTTACCTTCTTTTTTTGCCTTTGCCATAGTTTTAGAATTTAATAATAAATATCTACTTTTTAACAAAACAAAAAGGTTTACCATCTTTGATTAGTGTCAATCCTAATTGATCTGACGGAGCTTTAGGATCAAAGATGATATCAACTTCATTTACACGTTTTTGAGACCCGTCCTGTAAAGTATTTTTATTATATGAAACCATATTTATGTCAGACTTCATAAGAGCGGTAAAACAATCTGGCAACATAACAGGATCAGGAATGGGTCTTCTATAATCCTTCTTATCCGGCTCAACGCCAGGAAGATTGGAAAATACACTTTGTTCTTGTAATGATTGTTTTTTATTCTTTGTTGAATTTTTGAATTTCAATAGCTCGTCTCTTATACTCATACTAATAAATATCACACAAGTAGTTCTTCTAAAAAGTCGACATACTCAACTCCTTTAAAGATCATTTCTTCAGAGTACCGTTCTCTGACCCAATTAGAAAATTGTTTTATGAATTCGTCACGGTGTAGTGGAATGAAAGATGAAAACTCTACTTCAATCTCTCTTAAAGTTTTTATTTCTTTAGTGGAAGGGTAGTACACGATCTGAGGTATTAGTTGATCGTCAATGGTGTAAAAAATAAAAACCATTTTACCAAAGATTTTTGATTCTACGGGAATTAACTCACCATAGACCAAATCAAATAATTTCATACTTGCCTTTTTCATCAAATACAAATATAAAATAAAAAAAATAAAAATTAAACCTCTCTGATGTTATCAATAAAATCGTCAACCCAATCAGAATCTAAAATTTCTGAATGAATTTCCTCACCATTATACGGTTCATAAGAACCATCAGATTGCATTTGATGTAACATACTTTTTGTCACAGGAATATAACTATCATATGTGTTTAGATAAGTGTCCTGAATTCTTGCATTTCTTTCGTAAACATGAGTAATTTCGTAACTTCTCAACTTAGGTCTTTTGATTGGTTTAGTTGTGAACTCAGGATTCTCAAGTAGAATATAAATAATGTAAGTTACATCTTCGAACTCAGATTCTAAACCATAAGATTCTAATTCTGATTCAATAGGACCGTAAGCTTCGGTAAAATACTCTTCATAATCCTCAAGTAGATCATCTAAAGCCACTCCTTCATTTTCTAACGACTCAACTATACTAACCAAAATTGGTATAAGTGCTTTATCGGGATATTGTTCTATTTTTCTCATATTTTAAAATATAAATATTATTTTTGAATTTCTGTAAGAGCATCTTCAATTTTTTCTTGTAGATCACCTCCAATTTGTACTTTAACAATTTGAACTCTAACATAAGATTGATTAAAAAAATACGACAACTCTTCACTAAGAGCGTTATCCAAACGAGTCTTTAATATGTAATCGTTATTAACATTATTTTTAAGTAAACTAAACACCGCAAGTAGTTTGATAGAATGTTCATCCGTATCAATAATTTCAACTAAGACATCTAAATAATCATAGTATTCACCAACAGAAATCATTTTTCTTTGACCTGTAATTGCAAATTGATACTCAAATTTAACTCTAAGGTCTGGGGTAAAGATATTTCCCTCAAATTCAAATACCATATCTTTGATTACCTTATTGATTCTTTCTATGTGTTTTTCTGAAATCATATAATTACATATATTTGTTTTTAAAAAAATGAATCAATTGCTTAATTGGGCCGATTAACAATTTAGGATATTCGTTATTTAAAAAATCAATTAGTTCTGAAATAGACTCAAAACCTTTTGGGGTGTAACTTGTTTGAAAACTTTGGTTATCGTATTCATCATAATAATCACCAGACTCCTTATCTTCAAAATACGAACCATCAACAGGTGTTCTACAATTCCCATCCCAATAAGTTGTTGCAAAACCAACTAATTTGTAACTTGGGTCATTATATGTAAAAACGGTGTATCCACCAAAACCATCCCATGAGAACTCTATGTCTGCACTCATGTTTTCAAAACTATGTTTTTTATTAACTAAATCTGTTCTAAAAAGTAAACCAACTAATTTATAAGCTAAACCACAATCAATATGTATTTCTTTATCTTTTAATAGAAAAATTATTTGTTCTATAGATAATCCGGTTAAATCTGAAATCTCATAGAAATCCATACCATCGTCCCACATTTTATAGATGAGGTTCGAGTGCTTTTCGTAATTTGATTCGAAAAGTTTTGAGTATTGGGATTCAGAAATTATTATTTTCACCTGATTTTTGAAAATTATTTTTTAAGGTCTTTAATTTTTTGAATTTGCATTTCTAAAAGTCGGCTCGCACCTTCAATTCCCTCAGATATCTCCACCATTAAATCTAAAAGTTTGTCTTTTTTTTCTTCTTCCATTGATGATTCAGTCACATCTTCCAAAATTTCATCAAGATCTGCCTTTATTTTTTTATCATCACCCAATTTTCTTTGTAATTTTTCTACAACATTTTGAATTTGAGTTAAGTACTTAGTATAATAATATCCTTTTCCTCTAAAGAAACCTTTAATACCTTCCCACGTTCCTCCACCTTCTTCCATTTCACCATCTAAGTGTTGTTCGAACAAGTAATGATTTGAAGTTGCCTTTTTATGCATTTCCAAAATTTCGTTTTTTTCTGAATTTGATTGTTTAAAAATATCTTTCATTTTTTTTATTTATTAAATTGTTTATTTGTTATCTAAACGAGACATAAAGTAGTCTCTAATTTTTGTATAATATTCGTTTGTAATATATCTTTGTATTTGATTTCTTAATGTTACTTTTTCATCACCTGAAAGTCTGGTTTTGTTTGCAAGTTCGTTTGCAAGTTTCATCACCACAGTGCTTTCGAAAGGACCATAAAGTCTTTTTTCCAATGGAGACGGATCACTCCCTTGTAAATATTCATATACCATATCCATTGTTGGATCTATCAACCTTTCGATTTCACTCGTCCGTCTAATAAGACCAAGTTGATTTTCTGAAATAATAATTTTCATATTAAATAAATACCATACAAAACAAAAAACCCCACTGATGAGGTGAGGTTTTAATAACTATCATAATTTAAATCATTTGATTACATATTATCATCAAAATCAACATCCATATCCATTTCCATGTCGTCCATATCGCCCCAGTTTGGATTTGGTCTTTTTGATGCAACATCTAAATTATTTCTTTCTAATTTAATTGCTCTTTCTAACTCATCTAAATCAGACATAATTTCTTGTGGTTTTCTTGCCCCTAAAGTCCCACCTCTTTCTTGAAGGTATTTATCTAAGAAGCTCATTGCACTACCTAATTTATTTTCTTTGATTACTCTTCTAACAATTCTTGTTAGATCATTTTCGTTTAATTTGATTACTTTTTTCATGATTTTTTTATTTTTTTTATTTTTAGTTTATCCTACTTTTACAAAATACACTGTTGATCCCTCTTCAGTCTTATATGTGACTTCATCTTTACCAAAATTTTTACTTAAAAATATTTTAAGGTTTTCTTTAAAAATTGGAACGTCTTGTTTAATTCCCGCAACACTAACAACCATTTTATTTTCATCTAAAGATTCAACATATAAAGTTTTTCTAAAACCAACTAAAGTTTTTTCTAATCTATACTTAACTGATTTACTTGTTGAAGTATTAGTTATTTTTAATAAACCATTAACCGCCTGAATCTTAAAAGGTGAAATCATTAATTCTGATTCATTAATCACCCTTTCAATAATCCTTGTAAGATCAGACTCTGTAAGTTTTATTATCTTTTTCATATTAGGTTGTTGGTTGTGTTTTACAAACTCCATTAATTTTTGCTTGGGTGTCAACAGGATCCAAACCAAAATCTTCAGCTTTGTAAGAACCTGGTCCGTCACCAATTCTAATAGCTTTGTCAGTACAGTTATAAATAAAACCATTACTTCCTTTAACTTTTTGAGATAACATGAAAAAATGTTCATCAGGATTACCGCCAAAGTTTTTTTGAATTTTTACAATTGAATTGGTTACTTCTTCCGTTACTAACGGTTTTACGTTACCGCCGATTGACTCTAACAATCTTTTGAATTTAGAAGTATCAATTGACATACCTCCATTGTGTTGTTCTCTAATAGAGTTTCTTTCCCACTCTGGAATATCGTTTAGTAAATGTTTCATAATAGATTTTAAATATAAATATATATCAAATGGTTAATATTCAAGGTTAAATCCATAATTTGTTAAAAAATGAATGTAATTTTTTTTATTTAATTTTTTTAATTATGTTTGTAAAAAAAACAACATGAAAACAATTAAATTATTTATCGGGTCTATTTTATTTTTGACCATCTTACTCATTACAACTTCTTGTACCGAGACATCAGCACAAAAAAACTCTTTAACAAATGAAGAAGTTAGTGATACGATTGTCAAAGAAATGCCAATTCTTAATGAAAATGGTACAACAGTTAAAACACGATTCAATACACCTCAAGGATTTATTCGTGTTGATTCTGAAAATGGATCTTTTGGTTCTTATTTGCAAAATTTACCTTTGAAACCTATTGGAACACCTGTTCTACATTTTGACGGTACATCAAAACTAAACACTTCAGCTTATTGTGCGGTTGTTGACCTTCCATTTAACGGAAATTCTAATTATCAGTGTGCAGATGCGGTGATGAGGTTACGTGCAGAATATTTGTTCTCACAAAAACGTTATAATGAAATTGAGTTTTTATATGTAAGTGGTAAAAAATCAAATTACATAAACTATCTTGGTGGGAAAACCCCAACTAAAGAAAACCTATGGTCATATATGTGTGGTGTGTTCTGTTACGCAAACACTTACTCTTTAAACAAACAATTAACATCTAAAAGTACTGATGATTTACAAATTGGTGATGTATTTGTAATTGGTGGATTTCCTGGTCACGCAGTAATTGTTGTTGATAAATGTGTAAATGAAAAGGGTGAAGTAAAATTTATGTTAGCTCAGAGTTATATGCCAGCACAAGACATTCAAATACTTGTGGGGGATAATGGAGAAAGTCCTTGGTACGATCTTAACTTTGGTGAATATTTGTACAGTGCTGAGTACACCTTTTCTAAAAACGATTTAAAAACGTTTTAAAAAAGAAAACCCCCATCTTTCGGTGGGGGTTTTTAGTTTATCCCATTCCTTGTAATATTGAGGAATCAACTTTATTTATACATCCCCAAAATTTTTCTATTCTTGGGTCATTCTGAGCGTTTTTGTTATTTAGAAAAAAACTAGTTGCAGTATCTCGGATTTTTTCCTTACAAACTGAATGTGTACCTTTTTCACATGGACCTGGAAAAGGTTTACCAGCATTAGCGTAACAAGACTTTATTTTTTTTATTACCCCCCATACATCATCTTCATTTAATATTCTCCTATCCATTCTTCTTCTATACAAATCTTCAGCTACTTGTTGAGTCATGTCATCATCTTCTTTTTCATCATCTTGGGTTTCACTTGATAATGATGCAATTAATTCAGCACTTGGTTCTTGATGTTGGGTTTCGTCGGTTTCTCTGATAACTCTTTTGATGATCCTTGTTAGATCATCTTCTGTTAATTTTATAATTTTTTTCATTTTTTTAATTTTTACATTTATATCCACTTAATCTGTATGCCTTCACATCATCACCATAACCACATTTTTTAGCGTTTTTGGCTGGAGAAGGCTTTAACGGATCATCATAACAAGTCCAATTAGATTTCTTATAACCCTCAACGTCATTACTCCATCCACATTTAAAAGCGTTAACCTCAATTTGTGATTTCATACCCCAAAAGTATAATGTTCCTCCTTCACCAAAATGACAATTATTTCCACAATCACTACCGTCTCCACCTCTGTAAATGTCTGCGTGACCTGAAGCACCCCAACCAGGAACATTAGTAATTACAAACATTCCTTTTACTCCATTTATTGCATCTGCAACTTTCTGTGAATCATCATTTGATACTACCAATGGTTTACCAAAATTTTTTGTTAAATAGTCTTTCATCACAATTGCTGAAGTAATTAAACTACTACCTTTTGGATAATTTTTTCCGTCAACACTATAATCGTTTTGTGTTTTAAATGCCACAGGTGATGGGGTATACCCAGCATTATTAAGTGCCAATGAAAGCCTACTTGCACAAGCGTTTACAAATCTATCTGGAGATTTTTCATATATTTTAGGAATTACTTTAGAAAAGAAATCCGTCCCATCTAAATTATCAGGAAAATTATTAGATATAGTTTCAAACGGTAATGTACTTAAATCTTCTTTAAGAAGAGTTTTTACAATTTTTGATATATCATTTTCAGTAAGTCTTTCAAACTTTTTCATATTAATTATCTTCTTTTTCTTCTCCTTCTTCTTCTTCGTTCTCATCTGAATCCTCTTCAGAACCTTGAACTTTTATAAATTTGAATTTGAACCCGGTTTCTTCCTCTAGATCGTCAAATTCAATAACATCCTTACCCCAATCCATTTTCAAAGCGTTTGAGATTTCTGATGTTGAAAATCCCCCTAAACTTTCCACTCTTGAGAATCCTAAAGTTTTCAGTTCAATTGAGTCTCCGTTTGGAAAATCGACAACATCTACCGACTTCCAAAGACCAAATATACCAACTTCAATTTTATAAATTAAAGAAGTGTTATCTTCTTTATTGGTTATCTTAACTGCGCCATCTACCGCTTCTAATTCATATGGGTCCGCATTGAATACATCTTCGTCAATTTCATTTTCAAAAATGAATGATTTTTCTTTTAGTCTTCTATTTTCTAACATCAAATTTGACTCTTGGATGTGTCTGATCTTACTATAACTTCTATTCATGTCTTTATTTTTTACTTAACTTATTATTCAGGTGGAAATTCATCAAAAAATGACTTAAGATCTGTCATTAATTTATCTATATTTTTTATATCTATTTTAACTCTGTCAGTTGTTGTGTCAACCTCATATCCGTTATCTGCCCACCATTGGTGAAGAGATTTCTCCGAATCAGAATTATATTCTTTAGTGAAAAGATCAAAATAAGGTGATTTGTCATCAATTACAAGAGCGTAATTTCCTTTAGCAGATTTAGCACTACCCCAATTCAAACTCTGATCATCAGTTCCAAAAGTAATTACCTTTGGTTTGAATGGTAGACCCATAGCTTTTACTCTTAAATTAACCCAATCAGGATTATTTCTTCCTGTAGGTGTAGGGTTTTCCACAATTAGTGGTTTAACATTACCCATAGAAGATTCCATTAGTGAGTTAAATCTTACTTTATAATCAACAATTTTTTTCATACTAATAAATATGTCCAAAAATAAAAATTGACTACAGTCGAGATGCCTTTTGCATGATAAAGTTAAGTTTTCTCTCAAGTTCACGAACCTCATTAATTTGATTCTGATTTAATGAGATCGACTCACCCTTGATAGAGGAGATCTGATTTTGTATTTTTGTATACTCAAACATCAGTTGATTATACACCATTGCTTTTTGTTCGTTGTTCATAACTAATATATAATTGATAAATAGTTAAAGAGAACAAAAAGGTAGAAAATTAGTTTTTGAATATTTTGGCGTCAGAAAATGAATCCGGATTTATGAACTCGGACTCCAAATAATCAATAACATCTCTTAGAGCCTTTGCCTGATCTTTAGGGGTTTCTTCTGCACGTATAGATAAGGCAACACCACCAACCAAAATAGATCTAATCATATCAGAATCCAAAGATTGTGGTGCAAGAATATTAAATAAAAAATTATTTTCACTTTCTATTGTTACCTCTACCGAAACCTTAATTTTATTTTCTTCCATTTTTATTAATAATTAGGGTTAAATTCACCTTGATATGGTCTTTTATAATTTTCATATTTCCAATACTTATCCCAACATTCAAAAGGTTGTAGATTAGAAAATTGTTCAGGTCTCATTTGATCGGGATTAAGGTAAGGTACAAAAGTAATCATTAGGTGTTTATTTATTTCAGGAATAAATGAATCTATTTCATCGTAAATTATATCCATAGAAAGATATCCATTATAGGTTGTGGTTCTATACACCGGTTCAAAAGTCATAGGATTATATATCGCTTGTCCTACAACATCAAATACGACTAACTCCATATAGGTATGTCCATACCATTGAGGTTTTTGTTCTTTTGGATTTCTATTTCTAATAAAAATGTCAAATCTCAAATCAGGATAAGTATCCTCAATAAATTTACCAAGAAGTTTTAGATATTTGTCTTTAATTAAGAATAATACCTTAGTATCCTCTTCTTTTTGTTTAAATTCAGAGTAAGAGGTAATAGGTCGGCTAAGCATTTCATTTACGAAATTTTCATTTTGTCGTAATCTAAAAAGTGGATCGTTACACATAAAAAAAATATAGACAAAAAAAATTCCCCTGTCAAAAGAATAGGGGGATTACATTTTACTCTTTTTATTCTTTTTCACATTAAAGTTATATTTTTTATTGTGCTCTATATCATTAGTAATTTTGGGATACCAAAACTCAATACAATCAATATCAAGACCCGTCTTTTCATTAACATAAGAAAGAACGGTTTTGGCAAATAATTTTTTTCTTATTGCCGCTTTTGGTATAAAGTCATTTATTTCGTCTTCGGTTGAGCCAATAACATACATATCTTTTTTACATCCACGAGCTCTTCCGTGTTTGGTATAAACATAAAAAATTTCATCACCCTCATTTGATAGTATCTCAATCAAATCAATATTCCACCTATATGAAATTTTTGGACCATATAATGTATCCAATAACTTATAAATAAGTCTTTTATATTGTGATTTGGTTATTTCTACTAACATAATTTTATAACAACTTTCTAATGATTCTTTTAATTACAGATTCGTCAATATTACCTTTTCTTTTCTCATCGTGACCATGAACACTTGTATAAACACTAAATGGTAAATCCTCCAAATAATCAAGATAAAACGTTTCATCAAGTTCATTAATATACCATGCCCTATCACTATAATTATTATCAGCCCAATACTGATAATGGTCTTTACCATTTTTTGTTATAGAATCAATAATAATATCCATATCACCAACGGAATTTAACCCTTCACCAATAACACTTCTAACAACTATATGAAATTTGAATTCATATATAATATCTTGTGTGACATTGTTAAGACCATCATAAACATGTTCAACATCTTTGAGCGTCATTTCAAACTCCTTGTTTTCAAAGAGTTTCTTTAACATATTTTTTAGTTTTTCATTTCCAACATTTATTTTCATGGATCAACATAATTAAATACCCAAACTGCGGTCCATTTACCATCTTTTTTTGGGAATAATGACTCAAACATCTCATCAATATCATTTGTTATAGGTGAGTTATCTGAATCTCCATCATGAAATGACTGTTCATGATCGTTTGTCTTTATAAAAAATCTATACAACGGAACCTCATATGGAAATGGATCTCTAAACCTAAATGGTTCAACCTTAAAACTATCAATTCCTTCATACCAAGAATACTCAGATAAAATATGATCAATATAGTTTTCCAAGACCTTAATCTTTCTAATAGTATCTACCTGTTCTTCTGTGATAATGATTTTCATATTAGTCCCTAGACATAGTTTCAGTAGAATACACCGTTCTAACGGGATACCCAAATTTAAATTGAATCCATTTACCAATAATTTCTAATGCTTCTTCTTCATCCAAGTTAACAAACATATCTCTTAACTCATCAACATACATTTTGAAAAAATAAACGTCTTCACTTCTTTCACTATAAGTAAAAGTTCTAACGTCATCAATGTAGTATACTCTATATCCTGAATCAGATTTAGATATGTTATATTTGATACCGTCAAGTATGTAATTAAGATACTTGAAGTATGCTCTGTTTAGTTGTGATTCTGTAATTATTATTTTCATATAAATAAGTGAAATCCTCCGTTTAGTATTTGTTCAACATCTTGATCATATTTCTCGTTGAACCAATCGACTACCATTTTTTTATTAGGGATAAAATCCATAATTGTGTTATATATATCTTCTCTAATGTATAAAGATTTTGGATGTTGGATTGGTCTAATTCTACTTTGTGGATCATCTGAATCCCAATATGAACTTTTAAATGGTTCCACAACTCTAAAGATCATTTTTTTTAGATCAGGATTAAAATATCCGACACTATTTTTATGAACACTTCTATTGTCTTTAATTGGCATAGATTCCAAGTTGTCCAAATTTAAATCAGAAAACATGGAATCGAAGAATTTCTCAATAAGCGTTTCGTTAATAATTCTTTTAATTATGTGGTCCATATTAATAAATATACAAGTCGACACCTTTTTCTGAAAGACCTACCAAGTAAATCACTTAAATAAATTATAAAAATACCCGAAGGGTTCGGTCGGTCGAAAAAACCGACGAAGTCGGGACGGGCGGTCTATGCCCCCAATAAGAAAGGAAGAAAATTAGAATTTAACCTTAGATTTAATTGCTTCAAGACCTTTTCCTTTGGCCTCAACCCAATTGTTTTCATTTTTTTTCGAGTAATAATATTTCCCATCACTCAATTTATAATCATATGACTTATCATTAGTGGTGTTTATCTTTTCACCTTGATTTTGTTGTGGGGATTGACCTTGTTGTGGAGCTTGATTTTGTTGGTTTGGTTTTGACAAAACATTTTTTTTAAATGATTCGAATAATGAAATGGTAGTTGTTAAAAACTTTTTTTGGTTTTCAGTCATTTGACCATTATAAGTTTTAAGTTGGTTTAAAAATTCATCAAACTTTCCACTTTGTTTTAGTTTTAAAAGAGAGTCTCTAAAATTATTCATTTGACTTGCATAAAACTTATGGTAGTACGCTCGAGTAGGTTCATCTAAATTATCATTAAATAATTCCAAACTAGTTGCTTCATCTTCAGGTATCCCATAAATAGCTGCCATATCTTTTGTGAACTGTGATAGAGGTGTTTGAGTGTTAGGTTCAGAAGATAATTTTTTTCCTAATGTACTTAGATTTTGAGCTTGATTTTTTAGATCTTGCACAGGATCTTCAGGTCCTTCACTAATAAGATTATACATATTAAGTATTCTACTTTTTTCCTCTTCTGAAATGATAAATTTATTCATATTAATAAATGTATTATAAATTAAAAACCTCCAATATAAATTTAGTTAGAACCTCTATTATTTTTTCTTGGTTCCATTTTTTCATAATATCCTTCTTTGGTACCTTTCCAATCCCAAGGAAGATCATTTTCCATGTTATATACCAACTGATCGTCAGATACTCCTTTAAGTTTTCTTTTGATTTTTTCAATCATCGATTCTTTTCTATCTTCTTCAATAACCCTCTTTACGATTCTTGACATATCTGATTCAGTTAATCTTACAATTTTTTTCATTATAATATTCTTTTTTAATAAATATCTAATAAAACAAAAAACCCCTCTTTAGAGGGGCTTATTTCCATAATGATCCACTAAGGATAATATGGCATATACTACCAAAGCAAATACTATGGTAACAATATCAAACATTAGACTGATTCAACATAAAAGGTTGTATCACCTTCTCTAATATCTTCATCATAAGATGACTGATCAGATAGTTCCTCCCCCAATGAAGAGTAGATCCCATCTTCGGTAGGTTTCATGTCCCAAACATGTTCGTCAATATAATCTGAGATTTGATCCTCATCCATTCCTTTTAATTCAGGATAGTTGTCGGTATCAATCATTACTCTTTCACGAGTAAGAGTTGTCGTGAATGTTTCTTCAGCATAAAGTTTTAGTTTCATAGTAATATCTTTTTTCTAACAATAGAGAAAAAACATGGTTTTGTCAAAAATTTTTCTGGAAATTTTTTTTCGATATTTGACTATATCAGAAAAGGGGGGTCGTGTCGTAGACCGACACGAAGTGGAGTGTTTTAAGATCTACTACCTTTTTTTATTTTTACCAAGAACTTCTTGGCTTCCTTTCTATGAATCTCTTCCAAGTACTCCTCAAGATCTTCCGTTTCCCCAACATAATCCATTAAAGGAATAAACGAAGGATTGGGTAGGGTCATGAATTTAAATATAAGATCAGACGGTGGATCAAACTCCCAATTACAAATGGATGATCCAGCATGATCGGACATTTCATTATCGTAGTCTTTGGGGAAGAATGTAACAAGGGTCTGTATTTTATTATCCCCACGATATGTTGCACCATCACCTTCAATATCATAGTACTTTGTAAGAAGTCTAAGAGACTTATTGGTCTCCTCTTTAATGATATGTTTAATTAGATCTCTCATTTAAAAATATGATGGGTATTCAATAGGTAAGTATTCTTCCAAAAACTTTTTGGCCTTATTGGTAAAGTAATCGTTAACAATATCCTTGGGAATAAAGTTAAAGGCATCAACAACATTTGTAATATCATTCCAATCAATAGGTCCTGAAATAATTCTATTCCCCCTTGTTTTAAAATACATTGGAAAAGATCTAAAACCTTCTTTAGAATCAAAATTGATATCCACTGAATCAAGTTGATCCCCTCTGAAGTAACTTCGTTTCTTATAATAGATTTTATATGTAATTCCCTCAGACTTTAACACCTGTTCAATTACATTATTTTGTTTACTCTCAGTAATCATATCTTCTTCCTCTTCGTTGAAGTACATGTTAATAATATCAGAAAATCTCAAACCCATTACATCAATACCAAGTCTTTCGGGAATTTCATTTTCAATAAAGATATTTCCTTTCTCATCAATAAACTTCTCATGATCCCCCATATCTAAATAAAGATATTCGTATCCGTCAAGTTCAAAAAGATACATAGGTCCATAATTGTTTAAATAACGATTAATCATTCCTTTAGCAAAATGTCTATCAAATTCCATTGGAACATCATACGATGAGGTTATTTGTTCGATTTTATCTGTAAAGTCAATACCCATAATCTTATTTAAGAACTTCTTGTTTTTTTCTAAGTTCTCCAATATGAAATTATACTGTGATTCTTTAATGAGGATTTTCATATAATGATAAATATAGGGGGAAATAAAAAACCCCACTCTTTAGGAATGGGGTTTAATTTTAATATCTTCTTTTTCTTCTAAAATATCTTTCCGATAACTGTTCTTCTTCTTTTGGTTGGTATTCACCATCAGTTGCAACAATTTCAAAGTAATCTCTATTATCTACTTCTCCAACATCAAAAGAATCGAATTTTGAGTAAAATTCTCCAACACCACCAACACAATAATTTCTTTTGTTTTTATCTTGTTTATCGAAACTTTCTTCAGGTCTAAGATCGTCTCTAGTTAAAAAAATTGGTGGATTGTAGTTATCTTCGGCTCTACCTATTGCGTCATAACCAAAACATCTATAACCAGAAACCGTAATTTCATTATGTTGTGGTCTGTATTCAGCATAGAAAAAATCCCTACTATTATCTCTCATAACATAATTTCCATACCCAATCTTTTTTCCTCCATCATTAGCACTTAATTGTACTGTTGACCCCATAGGTGTATGACCTTTTAGGTTTCCATCTTGCATTTCCCCAAGTCGTTCTTCCCAACCAGGTAAGAATTTAATTTCAATCTTTTTTGGTTTAGATTCGTTACTTTCTATAATAATTCGTTTAACAATACGAGATAGATCTGATTCTGTAAGTCTAACTATTCTTTTCATATTATATTATTTAATTATAAATATATAAAAAAATAAAAAACCCCTCCGTTGAAGGAAGGGTTTTAATTTATATTCTGTATATATTTTTATGCTCCCCACGCAGGATTTGCAATAATCAATTTACCATTCTCCACTCTTGGAATATCTCCTGTGTCATTGTGGTCAGCAATTTCGAAATCCCCTTCATAGAATTTCTCACCATCAAACATAATAAAGAATTCACCTTCATCATCTTTTCCTCTATGACTATAACCTTTAGACTTAAAAGAAGAATGAGCGGCATCTCCCATTCTATCAAATCCACTTGCCGTATAGTCGTCATCGTATGATTCTCTAATTATACGTTTAACAATTCTTGTTAAATCTCTTTCTGTTAATCTTATAGTTCTTTTCATAATACAATTCTTTAGTAATAAATATACCCCACTTTTATATAGGGGTAAAATAGTTTCAATTTTTCCCAAAAATTTTTCCAGAAATTTTTTTGTGAATACTTTACAGAGGGGATTGAGCCCCCTCCTAAGGTGTCAAAATGTCATATATGGGGGGGATACGGAGGGGGGGAGGGGGTCATTTATAGGGAGGACCCCCATGCCAAGATGAGGGGAGGATCCTATGGTCCCCCATAAGTTATTAACATGACAGGTCGTCAGTTGATAACTTAGTTGATTATTATATGGGGGATTTTTGGTAATGTCAATTATTATTTGTACCTTTGTGGTGTAACCTTCACAAACGGGGGGGACCGAGTAGACTCCAGCCTGCCTTATATTTTTATATAAGGATCCCCCACATTTAATTGGGGACGTGCTGTTGTCAACTTAAAAAGTTATTCGTATCTTTATACTACTATGAAGAATCTATTTGTACTTATGTTCCTTCCCCTCTTTGGTGTGGGGATCTCTATGATGATCAGTCGTCCTGTTCCTTGTGAACCTTTAGTGTCTGTTATTGAAGGTAGACGATATGAAAAGTGAGATCGTTATCTTCGCTATACTTATAATGATCATCTTCTGTGGGGGAGTTGGATTGTCTATTATTATACTTAAGACATTCCCCCATTCTAAATTGTCATCATGGATCCGTCGTCACATCATTACCGATGAAGACCTCGAATGATCTTACTTCTTTGAAGTAATTGATTGAACCTTAGACAAGGAGTGATCCCTAATTAACTTATCGACCTTCATTAGATCATCATCACTAAGTGGGGAGTTTGAATGGATATACTCTATGATGTCCCCCATGTCTGTGTTGATAAGAACCCATGCTCTTTGTTTGAATCTATTATTCACCTCCACAATTCTGTACTCACAGTAACCTGTCAGTATGTCATGTCTATAATTGACCATTAAGGAACCATTATTTTCTGATAGTGTTGTTTCGAATTTGTCTATTAGTTGTATCATAAGGGGGAATTGTTAATAAATAAATATGTTAATTTTCTTGATTTTGTCAAAATGTCAGTCTCGTTCGCTTCACGACACAATCCCCTCACCACGTTTTCCCACTTTTTCCCCATAGTGTTCTACCCACTTTCTCCCACCAATAATGGTCCTTACGCTATACTGAGAGTGAAAAAATCCCCTCTAGTGATAGCAAGAAGACCACTTTTTTGAGTACTTAAGTTTTCCAGCGAAAAATGTAGTGTTAAAGAACAATTTGCGTGGACAGTCCTTTAGGACGTTAGAGTAGTATATTATACATTACTTCAACGACCCTTTAGGGACCAACTTAACATCGACCCCCTAATAATAAACACTATAATTAGACATGTAAACTACTTACTATTCATATCTCTTTTGTCAGGTGAAACCTGATTCTAATGATATAAAACATAAGTAACTCTTTGATCTACTCGAATAAACCTGTGGTAAAAAGTGGTACACTTATCTGAAAGGTTTCTATAACTGATCACCATAACGTCTACTTAATTGTCTACTCATAAATGGGGGTCTTTAGTTTAATGGGGGGAATTGTTATGTATAGATTATTTAGTTTTCTATACATAAGATTGTTCTCATGTTAACGTAATATACATTACAGTAATGACCATTACAATACTGTTTAATATATGTGGTAATTAATGGGACATATCCTTTATAGATCTGTAAGAGTGTAGGATAAATTTATGAGGTGAATTCCGTAGTGATAACGGAGGACTATGAACCGAATGAATTGATCATACAGTCTTAAACATTAAATTGACATGTAATATAAAAATCATATGGGAACATATCTGACATATCTACTTCTAATTGTTTTAGTATATTTAAATCTCTCCCCTTTCTTCCGAAGAACTTATGTGCCTTTTTTGCTGTATTACAGTGTACGACAATAAAAACAATTCTTTTACTTGTGGTAAATCTAACTTCTAAACTATCATACTCGTGTGGAATGATCAGTTTGAAATAATTTGAAATAACCTCATCTATCTTTGTCATGTTAGTTGATGGTACAGTCTTTTAGTTTAAGTAGTTTATCATAGTGTACTCTTGGTTGGACCTTATACTCATGTGTAATTGGCATTTTGTTAAGACTCTTAGGATAGTTAATATAATTCACCTTAACCACGAATTCTAATTGTGGAAGATATTTCTTTAATTGTACTCGAATGAATCGAATATCACTTTCTGCTCTTTCATTAGCACACATATAAAAAACCCAACTTTCTTTTAGATCTTTGGTGGTAACAATATTATACACCCCATCTTCCCGTAAAGTGATCTCTAACGGGAGATTAACCTCATCAATAAGTGATTCTATGTATTTGGATAGATCTTTCATTTATACAAAGGTATGTTTAATTTCGAACTTAATATCATCATTAGGAAAATAAATCTCTAAATTTCGTCTAATGGTTACTGAATGAGACAATTTAATGAAGCTTTTTTCTGCATGGTGATAGGAAAAATTTCTTCTATTTATAGTAATAATATATGTGTCACCACCTTTGGTCACATTTAATCCTCTAATCTCCCCATCAAGTATGGATTCTATATATTTGGACAGGTCTTTCACAACGCTAAGATAGTGAAATTCCCCGATATTAACAAACTATTTGTTCAAAAATTCTTTCATCTTTGTTAGATCCATTGTAACATTCTTTGGGATATGTGTAGGTGCCAGGGATTCTTTGACGTTTGGGTTTGTTTGCTTTGCCAGATCATATATCGTTTTTTGATCCGTTCCCACGTTGTATAAACCTTTTGCGTCTTTTCTGATCAGTTCTATTACCAATGAGGAGATAACGTCTGTATAGTCAGCATTTGTTATTACATTCGTCCATGCTGAATCATATGGGAATGGTTTTGGTTTGTGAGACAATCTACAAATAAGATAATTGTTTGAGAACATCTTTATGTAGTTATCGGCGTAGTACTTTGTTAAACTGTAATGATTTCTATCTGGTAACTCTTGATCAGTTTCTTTTGCATTACTATTTGAGTTGGCGTAAACATAATCAGTTGAGATATGAATAAGTTTGATTGATCTTTTATTACATTCACTAACCAAATCTAAAACAAACTTGAAGTTAACTTCCGTCATTAACTTATGATCATCTGAATATGTATTTGTGTTTGCAATACAATTTAATATTACATCATATCCATCTAACTTATTTGACCAACTATCAAAGTCTAACACATTTATGTTATCTTTGTTTCTTGATAGATAATCCCACCCTGTTTGGTTGATTATTTCTTGACCTAATTTTCCATTTCCTAGTACTAAAACTTTCATAAGTTAAGTATAAAAAAAATCCTCCAACTTTAAAGTGGAGGATTGAAAAATTAACTTTTAAATTCGGGATCATCACAGGTATAATTGACCATACCTAAGTTTGTCATTTTTCTCCCATTATTGTAGTATGTATCTCCATTTATATCGTATGTCCAACTTCCATTTTCCATACTTCCTTTTTTTGCATTTGGGTGATTCACAACACAAGGGAATTTTTCCCAACTAGCCGTTTTAACAAATATCTTTTCCTTAATCGCATTTAAACCTTTTCCAGTAGCCTCAGTCCAATCTGGATGTTTTGTTTGATACTCACCTACTGTTCCTTTGAAGTAGTATTTTCCTCCGTTGTAACAATAATTGTAAGATTTACCTTTAGCTGTTCTACTTTTCTTATCTGTATCACAAACATGGTTAGACTTTGGTGTATCTTGGTTAGTTTTTGGTGTGTCTTGGTTAGTTTTTGGTGTTGTTGTGTCTTGAGTATTTGCAACTTTAATTTGACACTTCTTTTGTAACATTGGTGACAATGTTTTATCATAAAACATTAAATCAGTTCTCATATTTACAGTAAACTTTCCGGTTTTACACCCATAAGTAACATTACCTTGATAAGTTTTTTTAGATCCCGTACCAGGTGTTGGGCCAACGCCAATAATTTGATTACCAACAACATTTAAAAATTGATATTTTGTGTTAGCAACCATGTTATCACCTTGTTTAACAAATTTAGCACCTCCAAAGATTTTTAAGTCTTGAGCGGCGGCAGTTGTTTTTTTATATTGACCTGTAAGTATTACTGAATCATTTTTTACTGTATACTCTGGAATTTTTGTTTCCTGTTCAGAAATTAATGGTTTTACTTCCCCTAATTTTGACTCTAATAAAAATTTAAATCTATTTATTTCCATGATTTTTTGATATTTTATAATAAATATCTGTTTATTTCCTTTTGAACCTCAAAGGTATCTTTATACTTATTTCATTAAAGTTTTTTTGTGATAGATTTATTGTATATCCATTTTTAAATTTAACGTCAACTGTTCCGTTATCTCTTAGGTTTACACCTTTTACGTGTGTTTTTTCTTCTGTATCACCAACTATTATTGCTGGTTGACCCACAACTTCATCTGAGATGTTTTCTGTGTCTCCTGTGAAACTTTCCATCATCATCATTGATTGTATTCTTGATATTTGTTCTTGTAGGTTCATACTATTACATACTCCTAACTATTTGGTTATATTTGTGAACTCCTAATCCTTTTTGGATCCCGTCCCAATTTTCTTTCCATCCCATCAATTTTTCTTCAGGTAATTCTTCCCACTCATACCACGCATTTGTATTTTCAGGTGTAACAATTGATGTTAAATCAGGATTCCATTCACCTCCTGTTTGAGCACCTTCAGGTGTATGGACAACTTTAAACGACTTACCATAGTTTTCGTCCCAATCAATGTAATATTTTTCCCCCAACTCATCTAATATAGGTTGTTCGTCTTCTTCTTTGATTACCCCCATCATTGATTTCATTCTTGATATTTGTTCTTGTAGGTTCATATTGTATAATTATCTATTTCACCACCTAATTCTTTTATTGAATCAATAACTTGTTGGTATTTTTCTTCACTCCATTCATTTTGTCTATCTTGAACATATGGTATACAATCAACAAAAGGTCTTTCTATTGCTTTTAATCTCCACGGATTTAATTCTAATTCTTCAGGTGTTAAATTCTTTAATGTAATAACACTACAATCACCTTCCCAATTTGGTTTTGCAATTCCTCCTTGTCCATCACCTGGTTCTGTGACAAATATAATTTCATCATCCACAAGTTTTTGTATGTCAAAAGTTAAACGAGAATTGTCCATTCCCATCATTGATTGTATTCTTGATATTTGTTCTTGTAGGTTCATATTACTTAAATGCTCTGTGTATAACTTTAAAATTTTTCTTTTCTTCGGCTGGCAGTAATAGTGATTTATATTTATCACTCATCAAAGAAATCTTTTTTTTCCCATCTTGTTCCCACTCTCCATTAAAAGAATATATTTTATTTGTTTTTATATCCACAACTGTGTCTCCTCCTTTCGGTTCCAAATCTTTGTGTTTTTCTATTTTGTCTTCAATTGTTTTTTCAGAAGAAGAGTCCAAACTATCGTACCAATTCGTATAGTCTTCACCTAATATTTCTTTTAATGCTGGAGATATTTTAACAGAACTTTTGTCTGTAAATTTATTACTAACAAATTCATTGAAGATTTTTTTAAAATCGACATTTCCATTTCTATCAAAAATAAGAACCTGTTTTTGTAACAATAAAGACATTATATCATTAGCGTATTTTTCATTCGAAAGAAGATCTTGGTAAACCATTTTAATTTCAGGTGAATTTCCCATACTACTTGTAATGTAACCTAATTTTTTTATCATCGCTAAATATATTAGTGTCCCAAGTTTTTTTCCTCTTAATCTTTCGGGAACCCCTTTGGGGAAATGTATTCTGTTTTCCCTTGGTTCAACTGTAACATAAATTTTTCTTTCCTCAACTGTTAGTTGATTGTTACACTCTTCAGGTAGTTTGATTCTGAAAACTTTACCACCTGGTTCGTTTATCCAATAACTCAATAGAGAGTCTTTATCTTTAGCTGTTATTGGTCCTAAAATCTCGAAATTTGTTGGGTCACAACTAACTACACCACTTTGGATTTTATTATTATCATCTTCTTTACCATAATGTTCGGCAAAAATATCATATAAAAGTGAATTAAATTTTTTAGATCCCATTGAAACCATGTAATTAACAAATCTGTTATCTATGTTGAGGTCGTCCGCTAATATAGGAGTTCCGTTTTCATCTATTCCTTTTACAACAGAATTTTTAAACATAACAAAATCCCCATCAGAACTCTCTAACTTAGGTCTTAAAATATTTGTCAATTCCTCTTTATATTTAGGAAAGTTCTTTATGTTCATCGTAACATAAGAATCACTATCGATATCAACTCTCTCTTCGAGTCCCATCATTGATTTCATTCTTGATATTTGTTCTTGTAGGTTCATAATTGTTTAATAATATTTTCTGGAATTAACTTTGCCATAATTGTGTTATGTCCAAGATATAATGCTTTTTGAACTCGGTGGTTTCCATCCAAAACTCGTTTAACATTCATTTCATCATCCACAAGTACAATAATTGGGTAATCTAAACTTGACTTCATAATAAATAAATTATCTTCTGGTTCTTGGTGATGTGGAATATCAGGAATACTACTAATATCAATTTCTTCGGTTGGGAATTTTTTTGATATTCTAATTAAATCTTTAACTTTACCTGTATAGAATTTACCATCTATTTCTGCAGTCCACCCGCCCTCTAATGGTTTATGTTCTTTTTCGTAATCAAACTTACTCCAATCAACTTCCATTAAATTTTTCATTCTTGATATTTGTTCTTGTAGGTTCATTATAAATAAATATTAAAAAGTAACATATTCAGCATCTTCACCAAAGTTGTAATTAAACCAATCAACAACATAATCCATATTATTATCAAATAACCCTTTTAAGTCATCAAATATTTCTCTATTAAGTTGTAATTCTTTTTCATATTCACGATAAGTTGCAAAATAAAAATCATTTCTTGGGTCAAAGAAATGCACCAAATAATGTCCGCTTCTGGTTTCATAAACATTAGAACCTACATCTTTACTATTAAAATAAGGATAAAAAGTTTTTATGTAATTATCGATAAGTTTTATCATCTTATCGGTGTGATTTTCTTTTAAAACTTTTCTTATGTGTTCTTGTAGGTTCATTTTAATGCGTTATCAATATCTTTTAAGTAGACAGTTCTCTCACTATCAACATTTATTAATTGTGTTTCAGGTGTCATATATGAATCTCTAACCTTAATATAATAGTCACCATCGTCAGTTAAATTAATATTATTTAAAAACTCCTCAATATGTTCGTCACTCACACCATTTTTTTGAAGTAAGTCAGTTACCCCACCTTTGGTTAATACTGTTGTAGGGTCTCCTTTATCAATGTCAGGTTTAGATTGTGTTGCCTCATACTTTTCAGAGTATTGGTCTAATACCATCTTAAGATCCCTATCATCGTTTTTAAAATTAGGATCGTTTTTTGCTCTCTCGTTTCTTTCGTAAACATTCTTTAAAAGAACATATAATGGAGTATGTAATAGAATGTATTTTAAATTAACACCAGGTAAGTATTGTAATATTCCTTTACCAATATCATCAATTGCAATCTTTTTCCAAGGACCTGTTTTAATTTCTTGTGCAACATACCACAATCTTGGGTCAGTTCCTTTTATGTATTGATCTTCATATGGATTCTCAGGAACATCTTTACCGTCTTCACGGTATAATCCTGATACTATACCCGCATCCTGATTTTCTTTTGCCCATTGTCTTATATTTGGATGGTCTAATTTTAGTCTTCTTTCTTCACCCTCTCTACCATCACCATCTCCTGTTCCACTAAAATCATCTGTGGCAATAACAACCCATTGATTCGGATCATTTGCCTTGTAGTATGGAACCGCATTCAGATGTTTTAAGGTATGTGACTTACCTGCCGATGATGTTCCATCAATCAAAACAATTTCTTTTTCTTGTTCTTCTTCAATGATTAACCCCATCATTGATTTCATTCTTGATATTTGTTCCTGTAGGTTCATCATACAAAATATAACTTTAGTTGTCCTAATCTCATGGTATCTATAATTGAGTAACCACCAACTGAAGATAGTATAAGTTCTAATTCGTCATTTAAATCATCAAGTTCTCCTTTTCCTATGATATCCCCCAGTCTAACAGGATCTTCTTCTTCCCATCCACTATTTGAAGGGAAAGGTTTGTATTCATAATATTCTCTCCACTGTTTTGCTCCCCACTCTTCATCTACTTTTAATTCTCCGTAAATTGTTAGTGTGTTGGAAAATTCAGAATAACTAATACTATTTATTTCTATTTCTTTAAACCAAGAAAACCTCTTTGGTATGATTTTGTTGATCGCACTTTCTATATTGGAGTAATCTTCTTCTTTTGGAGTCCAATATTCTTTTAATGTTTTACTTTTTTTTTTAACACAATTAGGATATCTTTTACCAAACATAGTTTTCATACCTTTTTGAGTATATCCTTTCCAACATTTCTCTGTAAGTTCTTCTTCACTAAGTGAACTTTTATTTTTACAACGTGTTTCCCAAAGATCAATTGTTTCTTTTTCGTACTTATCTATCAGATATTTTTGAATATATTTACTAGCGACATCCCAATCATCATCTGATACTGTTTCACTGAACCAAGCATGATATAAGTCTGATAAAGTTCTTTCATAAAGGACATTTAATAAAATGTTAGGATTTCTATATTCACAAAAAAGTCTTTTGTATCTAATTCTCATATCCTTAAACATCTCATCAATTAAATGGTGTCTTCTCAAAACTTGAGAAGGGACTTGAGTTTCTTCTATCACTACTTTTTTAATGTGTTCACGTAAATTCATTACAACTTATAACTTATATCTATCTTTCACCGCATCAATAATTTTATAAAGATCTTTGGTGAATTCCTTAAATCCATCAGGATTATATTCTTTTATTTTATCAATGAAGAAATTGTGTTTGTCCAATAGGTTATTAGAAATCCCCAAGTCAATAATCTTATCTACAGTTCTTTCTACAAATTTTAATATTGATTGTAAAATATTTCTACTTTGAGTTCCTTGTAAAAAGTCATATGTTTCCTTTGAAAGTTTTTTTTCTTTTCCTGAATAAAAATCTAATAAGTCGTCCAAAACAACCTTAACTTTATCTTTCTTTTCTCGAGGACTATCAATATTAATGGTTTCTTCAATTTTTGAAACTAAACTATCAAAAAAGTCTCCTGTCATTGCTTCAAATTCAAACCAACTACTAAAATATAATTTTTCATCCGATGTACTATAAGGTATCTTAGTTTTGTATTCATTTACATTTGGGTCCTTTGCGTGAAGAAATTCGTGTTTAATTGTGGAAGTTAAACTGTTTATTCCCGCCTCACTATCACCTGTTAGATCTTTATATTTTTTTTCAATACCTGTTAACATTATTTTGAATGGTTTTTGTTGTATAACAATAATATTATCATCAGGGTTTTTTAAATCATGAGCTCGATAATAACCATAAAGACCTGGTGAATCATTTGACACAAAAAAATAAACAACCGCATCTTTACCATCAGCATATTTATAATTTATTTCACCAACATATTTCTTCTCACTTGGGTCAATGTCAGGTCCTGTGACAACTAAAGCTGTTTTACCTATGATGTCATTGAGTTTTTCTTTTTCATCAGGTGTGATGAAAATTCTACCTTCATTAAGGGTTCTTTTATTTGAACCCATCAACTCATGTATTCTTGATATCTGTTCATTTAAATTCATGTCTTTATGCTTGATGTGTTACAAAGTATTCAGTAATTTTACCAAAAGGTCCGTTAGCAACCTTAGTTACAGGTCCAATACATTCTTTACCTTGTTTAGTTAATTTAGCACATTTTCTTGACATTTTACCACCACCTGGATCATGATTCCATCCACCTCTACGATCTAACTGCCAAACCCCATCACTTTTAGTGATAGGAACCAATATACTTAACATAGAATCTTTACCATTTTTTCCTGTTTGGAAAGTTATTCCATCTATATTTGGTTTCATTCCACCTTGAGCTAAGAATGGATTGATCTCACAAATCAAAACATTATACAATTGGTGAATGGTATCACCACCATTCATAGCATGAGCAATTGATAATCCTGATGATGGACCATTATATGAAATTAAAAATCCTGAAGTATTTGCCTCTATTTTGATTTTATCGCCCCACTTAGCCAAACCACCTTTAGCTCTAAAAGCCTTACAAGATCTCCAATCAGAACCTACGATGTCATCTGAGGATATAGTTTGTTTTCCTGAGGTTCCTTTTGGAGCGTTAGGGTCTAAACCTACAACTGTTTGTGTTTTGTTTTCTAATGGTGTTTTTTTACATCCTAACCACCCTTTAATTTTGTTATCTAACAAATTATTTAATTTCTCTCTTGTCTCGGGACCAACAATACCATCTATTCTTATATCAGTGAAAGTTTGGAATTCTTTAACGCAGTCTTCGGTTTCTTGGTCAAACTTACCTGTAACAGGAATCTTCATTAATTCTTGTAATGTTTCAACCTCATCAAGTTCAACTCCCATTTTCATAGGTTGAGTAAGATAATTAGACTCAGAAATAAATTGGATTACATTTTTTATTCTATATATTTGTTCTTGTAGATTCATATAGATAAATATATGAAACTTACAAAGTTACTGAATATTGATAATACTAAACGTCTTTAGTTTGACAGAAAATCATACAGCTATCCCAATCCAAATTCAAATAGTCTCTAAGACCTCTCATAAGATCTTGTCTGTCAATACCTTTGTTGATTGTTGCCCATAATCCGTCTGTAGGTTTCAAGTACACTATGATGTGAATATTATACCTCTTTGGTGTTTTTGATACTTGAACTAATATGTCGTCCCTGTGATAGAGATGAGAATATACATATTTCTCTATTACTTTTGATAAATCTTTTTTCATTACAATTCTTTTAAAGATTGCCCCGTTTCTTTAATTTTAAATTGTGTTACCTGATTGGTCCCACTATTTCCACGTTTACCTGTTAAGAACTTAAGTAAGCCACTATTGTAAAATTTATTTGGTGTATCAAATAACTCTCCGTTGAAGTGTAGAATACCTTTTGTGTCTAATAAAACATCGTAATCGATTCCTTTGTATGTTCTAATTAACATCGTATCTTTACCAAATGAGTTGGCAATCTTTACAAGTCGGTCATCACCACTCAATGTGATTTGATCTTCTTTTATTTGATTCATATCCATTGGTGTTGCACCATAGATATTCATAAAGTTAATAAACTCACCTGTTAATGTGTCTTCCTCATCTTTAAACCACTCACCAACAAGTCTTCGACTGTCAAGGATTGCATGTAAAAGCTTTTCAACCTTATCCATATCGTCTACCATATACGCAGAGATGATCTTATATCCTATTGGAGATTTTGTACGATTAAGTTGGTATTCTCTTTGAGTAAGAGAAATTGTTTTTCCGATTTTTTTGTCTGTGGTGTCTAACTCACGACCAAGTAAGTCATAGTATTCACCTAAATAGATATATCCTTCCATAAAGGCAAATATAAGAAAATTATTTGATTAATCCCAATAACCCCCCTCAATTGTTTCCATCATCCAAGAAAGGATTGATAGTAACTCTTCAGTAGTTAGGGTGTTAATTGATGTTAGGTACTGTTCGGTTTGTTCTGTATGTCCGTATTCATCTTCTTCATATCCCCATATTTCAACGGCAATTTGGTCTCTATCTTGAACCATTATGTCATTAACATATTTGGTATTACTCAATGGTAATCTTAATGCGAAAAGAGATCCATAATCCCCATTACTCGTCCCATCATGTTCTAAAACAAATTCTCGAATATATTGTTTTAATATTTCTTTGGGGTTGTCTATTTGTTTTATTAACGATCTAACTTGATTGAAGTCTAATCCTGACATTTCAATAAAGTTGTATAGTCCGTCTTTTTCTATTAGTTTTACTAAAGATTTTTCTTTAATTGATGATTCATTTAGAGGGTTCCAATTACAATTTGGTTTACCATATGACCCAACATACAAATTATCTATTGGTAAATAATCTTTAATGGTAGTTCTAACATTTATTCTCAATTTTGAAATGTGGCTTTGTATCATGGGAACATAAGAAAACTTATCATTCATTTCTTCCGTACTCATAACAATATAAACACTATACATATCATCATCATCGTCATATGAAACATTTATATCACATACACCCACCTCGTCTTTGAATGGTTCTACAAGATCTTTGATTATATTCAAATACTTTGGTTGTTTTTCTTCTGACTCGTTTATAACATTACCTTCATCGTCATAGTCTATTTTTTCAACACCAATAAAAATGTCTGGATTCTTATATTTCCAATCCCAACCTAAAGCCCACCATGGTGCTAAAACAACACCATCTCCTGTCATTTCTTTAATTTCATCTATTATTCTATGAGTAAACCAATTATCGTAGTTTGCTGCGGTATCTTCTACATCATGATAGACTTTGATAAGTGGTTTTCCTTGATAATTTGTATCAACTTCAATAAATTCAACCTCATCAAAAAGACTATAAATCATTTCTTTCACTAAGTTTAGTTTTTTGTCTTCTGATTTACTTTCTGATTCCATCAGTCCTGAGTCTTTACCTGAACCTTCATAAATCAATTTGATTGCGTCTCTTGGTATATTTTCAAATGTTACAATATGTTTTGACCTTGAATCAAAATGTCTATCTTTAAACCATTTAACATTTGGTATTTTTGTTGTATCAATCTCCCAAACATCGTCGTCATATGTTGAATCAAACCAAGCTCTTTTGTTTGATGAGTTGGTTGCAAATATTGCAGGAATACATTTTTCCCCATATCCTACATATATTTTGTAACATTCACCAGCACGAACTTTTAAACCTTGTTCTTCAATTTTATTTCTAAAAATAGGATTTGATTGATGATAAACTTTTTCTTTTGGTGTTACTTCTTTTCCTGCTGGACTATATTCTTTATTTTTTGATTCACTTTCTTTTAAATAAATATTTTCTTCATCATCACACTTTGGTGTTTGTTCTCCACGAACACCAATTACTACTCCTGTATAGTTTGCAATTTCTTTTGAAATGTCCTCTAAAACATTTAAATACATTTGTCTTATACCTTGTGTCATGGGCCAAAGTTTTGTTCCGTAACCACCAATAAATAAAACTGTAACTTCAGGTATATTGAAAACTTCGTTTAATGTTATTTCATAAGAACAAATAAGATGATTATATTCAGGAAGTATTAGGTCTTCCATTATCATTTTTGTTATTCTGAAAAGTTTTTTTGTGTCTTTTTCACTTCTGTTTGAACTCTCGTTCATGAACTTAACCTCATCTTCACAACTATCCACATACCAAGGTGCAAAGATATACACTTTGATTCCCATAGATTTTATTGAGTCCTCTAAAGACTCTAATTCTTTAAGTATTTCATCACTATAAAAATGTCTTACAGTAGTCTTAGACCGTATTTCATATTCCTTATCATCAGGATTGTATTCTGCCCATATATCACAAAGTCCATCCCAATTAACTAAAGATAACAATACATTTATTGCTCTTAGATTTTTGTCAGTTTCATGATTATCACTTTCATTTAAACTTTCAGATTCACCATAAAGTTTGTTGTGTATTTTTTTCACATCTTCTTTTGAAAAAGGGAATTCTACATCATGTATATCGGTATTTTTACCATTTATTTGTCTAACATCAAAATAACCAGAACTTTTAATTTCAGGTAAATTGGTTTCTATCTTTCCTACAGTATTGTCATTTTGAATTGTGGCAAGGATGGTTATCAGTTTCTTTTTTTCCGCTGAAGTTAATTTACTTTCATCATAAATAAGATTTAATAAAGGCCAAGAATGCGTACCCCATGTGTTTTTTTCAATACCTATTATTTCATATTCAATTGGGAATACAAAAAATCGAGGATCTTTAAACGCATCGTGATATTCAAAATCAACAACTCCTGTTAATCCATCCAATATTTGAGAAGCTTCAGGATCATTCTTGAATACTTTTTTAAAGTTTTTTATTCCTCCAACCATATCAATAGCATCAAAAATACCATTATCTTCGATAACTTGTTTCAACTCTTGTTGGAGTCTACTTTCTTTTAAGATATGTTTAATCAGTTCTCTCATTGCCCTTTTAATCTTCTGTATTCAGCACCATTAAGTTGTTCTAAATAAGTTTGTTCAATCCATCCCGGCAATCTTTCTTCCCACCACAATATATCCTTCATTTTATATCTTCCGGCTTTAAGAATATATTCTATCATTTCCTCCTCAGTAACATCATCAGGTTTTGTTATTGGTGGAAAACAAATATCACCGTCACTATTATATACATCAAATTCATCAATATATATGTCATTTCTACCCATCTTTTTTTGGATTTCACCTAAATAAGTATCGTCAAACCATTCCTCAAAAAGGTATTTTAAATAAGATACTCTCATAGGAAGATCTGTGGTTAAATCATCAAATACATTTTTTGGAACTCCCATTATACCTCTATCAAGACTTCTTTCTTCAGTTTTTCTTCTATCCTCATCTCCACTGTAATCAGTATGAAAATATAAAGTAACATCCAATATTTGTTTTCCGTTTTTACAAAATTCAAAACTATGTGTTGATTCATAATGTTTTTTATGATACATTTGTACACCATCAAAATATTTATTCAACCATTTATAAACAAGTTGTTCTACTTTTGGTGTAGGTTTAGCGTATTTTCTACTAACCTCATCTTCTAATATCAATTTAATTAAATTTCTCATCACGCATCATATTCATCTTGACTTACCCAAAACTCTAATGTTAAAACAAATGATTCCTCACCACCAGCCTGCCATCTCATAGCAATCGGCATACATCCTAATATCCAATCATTATCAGGTCCTCTTCTAATCAAACCACCGTTTTCAGTAAATGTATATTGTCTGTTAATTTTATAGATTTCATTTTCTATACTATCCGCATGTCTACCAATTGATCCAAAATCGTTGTCTTCGAATAATGATTTAACGGTAAGTTTTGCTTGAATTTGATTATATTTTGGGTCAAATTCAATTTCACTTATCTCTACGGAATCAATTTCGGAAGAAATACTACTCTCAAAAATGTATTGGAGTTTTTGCATTGAATTTCTAAATCTTTGTTCAAGATTGTTTTCTTCGTTTTCTTTCAATATGTTTTTAATTAATTCTTTCATTACATTACTTCCGATAAAAACTTTTTAATTGTTCTAACTACTTTTTGTCTGTATGGATCGTTCTCGTTAGCAAAATTGTCTATAGGTTCAATAACATTATTTTCTTCTAACATATCTAAAATTTTTCTAATCTGTCTTTTTTTACTATCCCACATTGAAACTCCGTAATGTTCATCTCCAACAGTAAAGTATAACCCTTTAAACTTAATTCTGTCATCAATATTTATTTCATTAATTTCATACCTTCGAAGTAAGAAGTTCATAACCTTTTGATCAGTTTCTTCAGTTTCCTCTTTTATTATATGTTTAATCAACTCTTTCATACAAATTTAAACTTATCAGGATCTAATTCTTTAGGTTCACCAAATCTATCTTTTATTACTAAATGTTCAGGAAGCATTTCATATATCTCACTCAACTCTTGTCTCATATTTTTATAATCTTCGAATTTTGTTTGGTCGTCAAGTTCTTCATTAATCTTTAATATAGATGTCGGAAAGGGAAACAGATCTTCTTTTAATTCCTCAATTCTTTTCTGATAATATGGTTTTAATTCGCTATTATAAAATTCTTTTACCTTTTCAATATCACAAATAATATTAAGGTATATGTAAAATGACGATGGTGTTTCCAAATCATAATTATACTCCCACCCTACAATATATGGATAACTTTTCTTCAAAATTTTGATAGCAAGATCAATACCTTTTTTTTCAGTATCTTCAGTCTCTTCTTTTATAATTTTTCTTAATACATTTTCATTAATTTCATTCTTTGGTTTTAAAGTGATTCCATAATCCAATTCTCCTTGACCTCGTTTCATGTCATTGAATAAATCAAAAAAATCAACTTTCAAACCATCGCTAACTTCTTTCAAGTTATTATAAGTTTTACCATTATCCGAATTCACATAAACAAATCCAGGTGGGAAAAGGATATCTAACATTTTATTTCTTCTTGCACTTTTGTAAGCTTTTTCGTTTTCTTCTTTGAATTTATTTTCGTCATAATAATTAATCGCAACAGATAATATTTCGTCTTTTGAATATGGAGCGTCAGGGAAAAATCTTTTATTCAAACCTTGATTCAATGTTCTCTGAGTGTTTGAATTTTTAGCCCAATAAGCGAACATTTTAGGGTCCCCTTTTTCTAATTCTTCAGGTGTATTATATTGTTTTTCTAATATTTTTTTAACATCTTGTGCCATTCTTCTAGCACTTGCAAAACATCTACCACCCAATTCACCTCCTTTAGTTCTATTGACTACAATAATTTTATCGGCCCATTCGGGGTCAGTCTTGAAGTGGTCTATTAAACACATTTCACCATAAGCTGCTGTTTCAGCATCAATATAACCGTTTGAAATATTGAAGTACCTATCAAAATTACCGTGTTGTTTAATGAAGTTTTGAACTCCAGATTTATTTCCAATTTTACAATTAGGAGCAACATCCATTTCATCTAATATTTCTTTTTCTTCTTTTGTATGTTCATTGTATCTTCTGTCTTCATCACATGTTAAACCAAAATAAACCGCATTGATGTTTTTTTCCCAAATATACATGTATAACATTCTACTATACAAATTACCAAGTGGTTTGTAACCGCAAGCACCACGTATTTTTAACATCATTCTACGTCTTAGTGCCGCAGCATAGTATTTCTCATCATTTTTTGAAAAGTCTCTTGCGTTTTTATATTGACAAGCACGTTCTAACACGTCTTCATCAGAATATATTCTTGGTCTACCTCTTTCATCTAATTCCCCTTCATAGATTGATGTATTAGATTTTGTTGAAGTTTTTTCCCTCAATATGTTTCTTATTAAATCTTTCATCCTTTTATAAATATCGATTATTTTCATTATCTTTGTAGTATGAAAAAGATATTCGCTTACATCTTGGTAAATATGTTCACTTGGAACCCTGACAAGTCTTTAGAGATAGTTAGAGAATTTTTGGATAATGAATCAGTTCCTCAAAAAAAATCATTTCCTGTGGTTAAAAAATCTCAGGTTAATAATCCCGTTTCAAACCCTAAATCAAAAAAAGAAGAGGTATTACAAAGTTTAGAGTATTTGAAGTCGAAACAAGTTAAGACCAAACAAGATAAAGATTCCATCTACACTTTGGAGATGGTTTTAAAAAGTATGGGTTAGAATTAGATTCTTGACGATAATTGTTTTTTTGTAATTCGTCTAACTTGTTCTTCAAGTTCTATTTCTAAATCAGGTTCCGATCTATCATTTCCTGATGCTTTTATCTTATTTTTTAAGATTGATACGAACTCTGTTTGTATTTCTTTAACTAAATCAACAAATGTTTTTTTAGGTCTTTCAACTTCACCTGTTGACCAAGAACCTTCTTTATTAATTTGTCTAATAGCGGCGTCTTTTTGTTTGTCAGAGATACTACCAAATCTTAATAACTTACCTTTAATGTCTTTAACAAACTCATTACCTCCCTCGTAAGTCGCAATCGGTTGTAGTTCAGCAGGAATAGATTCAACATCAGTATTAGTTCTCATTTTTCTATCTCTCAATAAGAAACTTATTCCTGAAATATTGGTAATACATTTGTGACCACCTGAGTTTGCTTTAATTACATCTAAACCATTAACAGTTATTTTATCTAACATGTCTCTTTGTTTATCACTCAGTTTTCTATATAAGTTTTGAGAAATGTTTCCAATAATATCTAAAGTACTCTTACCACCATCAACTTTATATGAAGGAGCATTACCATAAATTGCCATGAAATCTTTTAATGTGAATCCAACAGAACCAAACTCAGCCTCTTGTTCACCAACTCTTTTAAGATCACCAAAAGTTACTTTTATACTTTCTAACTCTGATGACATTTTATCTAAAACCTCATCCTTAACTTCACCTAAATTAACACCTTTAAGGGCTCTGTCTTTTTTGTAAGGGTTACAAGATGCTTGGACCATACCTAAATGCATTCCCGTCACTAAAAAATCAGCTTCAGGATAATTTTCAAATGGTGTGTAACGATCATAAGATCCAGGTTTCATCGTAGAACCAAAACCATATTGACTAATTACTCCATCAGAGTATTCAACAGCACCTTCTTTCTTTCTTGATTCAATGTATGCTTCTTTATTTTGTTCTAACTTATCTAAAGTTGCATAACCTTTCTTTTGTATCTGATCTTTAATGTTCATCAAGATACTAAGTAAGGATGGTTGTGCATTTAATACAATATCACTTAAGAAATTAGGTTTGTTTTTGAATGCTAATAATAATTTATTTGCAACAAATCCCATTTTTCTTTTGTTTTCTTTGAACCCTTTGGTTCTATCTATTTGAAATAGATAATTGATAACGTCTCTTGGTTTGATGTCGTGTTTTGCAAAATCAGCTGAGTCGACAATTGAAATAGTTTCAACATCTTCAGGTGGAAATATTTCAGATGGGGATATACTTTGTGATATAGTTTCAACGTTAGATCTTGCAGACTTGAAACTTGTTGATGTATCACCTTCAACACCAGCTTGAGTATCGTGGTGGTCAGTGTGAATAACAAACATTGGTTTACCGTGTGCAAAATCTACAAGAACTGGCATAATCTCACCTTCACCGTCAGGTTTTTTAACGGCAAATTCTTTTGCTCCATATTGAATTGGTTCAGCATCAACCACTTTTATACCATTTCTTTCTAAATAATGTTTCATAGCTAAAGCAGTTGTAACACCATCTAAATCAAGGTGGAAGTAGATTTTAGCCATTTTATATCTTTTAGCAAGTTTCTTAATATCACGAATACCACCTTCAGTTAAAAGTGATTTTGTTTCTTCGTTCAATATTTTTTTAATTAAATTTTTCACTACGTTGGTAATTTTTTTCCTTTATCATGGGTTTTTTCACCCTCCACTCTTATTTTAATTTTTGCTTTATAATCTTTTGGTAACTTTGTTTTAATACCAACAAACTCTCCCATCTCATTATCCATTCTAACAACAACAAGTTTTTTGTCAAGGTTCATCATTATTTGACCTGTTGTTTGCATATGATACATGTTCTTTGTTCTGTATGGATTCAAAAATGGATCTTTTTTGTATTTCTTCTTCATCGCGTCAATAACATCTATGTCTTTTTTAGCACCCTCCAAATGTTTTTTCGCCAATTCCATTCTAGTTACGGAAGATTTTCTTTTCCTCCCACGAGTGTAACCAGCACTCTTCTGATAAATTCCATGATTTGTTCTCACAACAATTTTAGAATCAGATTTTAATTTTTTAATTATCGGAGAATGTTTAGCGGTCATTTCAACTATATAAATGTTTTCATTATTTGATACTATTGTTTCTCCTTTGAGACCCACATCTTTTTTATCTTCACCTCTGTAAGAAATAATAGATTTAATTACTTTAGGTAAACTTTTATAGGTTAAAGCCTTTCTTATTTTACCTCCATCGGCAGCAAATCTTTTCTTTTCGGTTTTATCCTTACTTTTATCGTCAATCTTTCTTTCTTTTTCAACTCCTTTACCTTCTTTCTCATCTTGGGCAACCATTAAACTAGAATTTACAATACCAATACCAAATTCATTCATTCCCTCACTCCAATCAGTATCAATATCTCTCCAATAAACCATTTCAACATCGTTCACAATCTCATGAATAATCTCAACTCTAGCCTTGTAACCTCTATCTCTGTTTTTTGCTAAAACTACGGTGTCATCCAATCTCACAGCGGCAATTGTACATTCCTTAATTAAGTCAGGTTTGTTTTGTTTTTGGTAAACTTCATTAAGGATTGATCTAACAAGATTTTTCATTACATATAAATACTTTAGTAATAGAAAAATCCCCACCTTTGGAGTGGGGATTCTATTATTTAACGTTGTATAAGAATTATTTTATTCTGCCGTTTCAGTTTGTGGTTCCATTTCACCAACCAATTCCATCATCTGAACATCCAAATTCAGTTTAACCTCATCACTCAACAATACACCACCTGTTTCAAGTGCCGCATTCCAAGTAAGGTCAAAATCTGAACGGTTGATAGTTCCTGAGATCTCGAATCCGTGTTTTGTATTACCCCAAGGATCAACTGATTTACCATTATAGTCAACAGTTAAATCAATAGTTTTAGTTGTATCCTTAATAGTCATTTCACCTCTCATTTTACCGTCAGTAAGATTCAAGTAAGTTGATTCAAAATACATTTTAGGGAATCTCTCTGTGTTGAAGAAATCTTCTCCGTTAAGGTGTGCATCTCTATCTCTATTTCCTGTTGAGATCGAATTTACTTCAGCCTCAAAACGAATTTGAGCGTCACTCATATCTTCAGTTGTGTAAGACATACCACCTGAATAATTTGTTAATGTTCCTTTTACGTTTGACACCATCAAGTGTCTGATTTTAAATCCCAAGTCAGAATGAGCTGGGTCAATTACAAGTTGTTTCATTTTTATATTGTTATTGGTTTATTTTCTTTTCAAATGATAATTCTTTTGTTTGGACATGTAAATTGAAAACGGATTGATGTATGTTAAGAAAAACATAAATCTTATTTCCAATAATTCTGATCCTTAGTAAAGTAGTTTTTGTTCTTATGGTTAAAGAATGATCCTAAAAATAACTTGGTCATGTAGATCAATCCTTTGTTCTCAAATCTTCTTGGTGGAGTAAACACTACATTATTTATTCTACCAAATTTCTTTGGTTTTATTTGTTTTGAGAAGTGGTAGTCTTCTGCAACTTTTATCTCTTCATCAAATCCTCCTAAATTTTTAAATGTTTCTGATCTGACCATCATGAATCCACCTAAACAAAAAGGTGTGGACCATTTTGACACTAACTGTAGGAAATCGAACAAACGGTAAATATAGTTGTATTTACCGTTATCACTTCTGAACTTAGCGGTTACTAAATCAAGGTTATTTTTATGTATTCGAAGAAACGCTCGTTTGATTATCTTAGGGTCCAATAAGAAAACATCGGCATCCATAAATAAAACATAAGGTGTTGTTACCAATTTAAATCCGTTGTTTCTTGCTCTTGCTGGAAGTCCACCATCCATTGTATGAAGATCAAATCTGTCTCTCCCCGATTCATATTCTAATCTATCTAAAAGATATGGTTTTGTAATTCCATCATTAGACGAATCACAAACAACAACTTTTACATTTGAAATGTCTGATTGATAATTTAAAAGATCTAACGTTTTTTCAATAATTCTCTTCTCGTTTTTACAAGGAATTACTATTGTAAGATATTCTTTGAGTTCCATTTAAAAAAATTAATCAATTTTTTTAAAATAATAAACCCCACCTTGTGAGTGGGGTTAGTTTTATTTTTTTGACCATTCTTGATATTCTCTCCTATCTTTTACGATTGTATGAGTAATAAATGATAATACAATAAACCAAAGATAAATCATTTTCTAATAATTAATTTTTTAGTTTTAACTTTGTTTACTCGAATGTA
>Ga0315904_10000647_pt1 | contig 55578 bp, 80 predicted proteins | sample LakEriMetagenome_6_FD_203529 | JGI IMG/M metagenome (GOLD analysis project Ga0315904, IMG submission 203529) | Freshwater fungal communities from buoy surface, Lake Erie, Ohio, United States - Buoy 12 MA120 | ecosystem: Environmental > Aquatic > Freshwater > Lake | place: USA: Lake Erie, Ohio...
CTCCATTCGCAAGCGACCCTCGGCGAGATAGCAGTCGGTCAAGAATCCGTCTGCCCCAATGACGACGATCTGATCGGTCTCCAGCACTCGACCTCGTTCCTTGATCTCGTGCCAAATGCGAGGCTGATTCGGGCTCGCCCCTGCCTCGAAGTCGCCTTTGAGATCGTTCGGTATCGCTCGCATTGTTGCCTGAGCCCATAGTGACAGCGCAACCGTTCCCTCGGGGAGTTTCGTCATCGCTTCGGTGATGAGTTCGTAAGGGTCTCCGCCCTCACCGATCATTTCGACCGCTTGGCTCCTGCCGACAATGGCGAATAGTCGCACGATCGGCTCGCCCTCTCGGGGCTCAAGTGTTGGCTGTCCTTCCTCGTCTGCGCCGAGTAGTCCGATCTCCGAGATATCGCTCGGCTCGATCTCGTTGGTCGGGTAGTTCTTGCCGTACACGAGCGAGAAGTGATCTCGCATTAGTTCGGCGATCTTTCGCACTTGTCTCATTGTTGTTTCTCCTTGTTGGTGTGTTGGTGAGGACTCTCGCCCTCGGTGTCCGACTCTAGATCAGAGTCGGGGTCTTGTGGTGTTTTCTTGTTGGGCTTCGTTGGTGGGTCTCTCACGATCTCGACTGCGAACACGGAGAGCCCGAGCAGTAGCCATTGACCGACATCGGCGAGGAACTTTCGTAGGGCTGACATCTCAGTCTCCCTGAAAGTAGTAGGGCTCGGCGGTCTTAGGCGTTGCGCCCCGACCGAGTGCCTTCAGTAGTCGTACTGCGTCGGCGGTGTTGTGAGCGTAGAGCCCTCGCTCGCTTGCGATGATCTTGCGACAGTCGTCTCTGAGTGCCGAGAATGAGGCTCGGGTATGAGTGCAAACTCCACCGTCAGTCACCCAAATAAAAGGCTCGCCTTTTCGGTGGTGCTTCGCCCCTATCCGTAGTGCCTCGCCATCGACTCCGTTACCTGCGCCGTGTCTCAATGTCTCGGGTACTTCACGCACTCGGCGAGTACCGTCTGCGAGATACCTGATCTCGCCGAGACCGCCTCGCTCCGTGTATCCGAGCACGACCGCACCGCCAGCCGTTGTCAGTATCGCCTCGATGTCTCGCTCGGTGAGGCTCATTGACCCCGAGCAGTCGATCACGACAACACCACCACGACCTCGCTTGCGCCTTCGGAATATCCGAGAGTCGGGGTCGGTGATCTCTCGTGAGACTTGCCCGACCGCCGAGCCCCGGGGGCTGGCCGCCCAACTGCGACCGAGTGACCCTGAAGGGTGCTTAGATCGCTCGTCTATCGGGAATAGTTGGTACTTGTCCCATAGTCCGTTGTCGCCTTGTTGCTTCTCGGGAAGTTCGGGCTTCTCGTTTGACTCTCGGGACTCTCGGGACTTTGCCTCGGCGAGTTTCTGCTGTGTCTTTTGGTCAATGAGAGCGAGTGATAATGCGGTATCGAGTAGTAGGTCAGCACCGACCCTCATTGTCTCGGTGTCGCTGATGTCCATTCGCTCATCGGATAGGAGCAACGCTCGCTGGTGTACTGCCCTTTCGATATTCCACTTGATCGTGCGCCGATGCTGAGCGATTACCTCGCCGAGTTTCGGGTGGTGTTTTCTGATCGTGCGATAAACGCCTGTCTCGCCTTTGGTGTTGAGTGATCTCGCCCATAGGTCGAATAAGACTGGGTGAGCCTTTTCTGCGCCGATCATTCCAACGAGAGCGCCGACTCTGCGAGAGTCAATGCTTCCGACTGTCTGATCGGCGAGGTCGTGCCGAGCGAGGAGACCTTGCGCCGTTACCACTCGTGCCAACGGTAGGTGAGCGAGCACCTGATCTACTTGGTCGATATCGCAGTTCTCGCACCGAGTCCTGATCTCTGCGATGTCGTTTTCGTAGTCGAGTCGTGAGATCATCATCGCTACAAGTCGGGTCGATCTGCCTCGTTCGTTGTCGTCAAACTCGGCGGTGACTTTCAGCCCTTGCCGATCGGCGGTTGGTGAGCCTGAGCCCACCGACCACCGTTCGACCTTGCCGATCTCGGTCTGCCGTTGTGGTGGCAGTAGTTCGGGTCTCGGCTTCGTCATTGTGTCACCTGCGCCACTAGCAAGGCTTCGATGATCTCGTCTGCCATATTGCGAAACACCATACGAGCCGAGGACTCGATACCGAGTACTGGACTAATGCGAGCGAACTCTAAGAACGCTCTCAGGCTGGCTCGCTCGCCTTCGGGTCGGTCGCATAGTTGGCTCGCCATATGGCGCAAGTTCTCGGGCAGTCGGTCGAGTGCGTCAGGGTGAGGCGTGTCAATGCGAATGGCGATCGGGAAGCGGTCAAGCAGAGCCTCGGGCAAGTCTCGCAAGTCCTCGACATTGGTTGTCGCTACTGCCGAGAAGCCGACACTCGGCGTCAGTATCTCGCCTGTGTCATCGTTGCGCCATTGAGCCGACTCGGGACTATCGAGCAGGTTGAGCAGAGTACCGAGGACATCGCCTGAAGCCTTGTCGATCTCATCGACCACGAGCCGAGCGCCTTCACGCCACGCCAAAATGCCGAGCCCTTCGTGGTAGGCGTAGCCGTCTTTGACTCGCTTCCAAAATCCCGTGAGCCGTTCATCGGTCATGTCTGAAGTGCAAGTGAGGCGGTAGGCGTTGCGGTTGTTAGTGCCGTATTTGATACCTGCGGTGGTCTTGCCAGTACCCGGTACTCCGTAGAGCAGGACTCGATCTGAGCCAGCCCTAAGAGCGTCGTGGAAGTTCCGCCAACAGTCGGGCATATGCCGACCTTCGGTGGTGGTGGTGGTTGTGGTTGTTGTGTTCATTGTTGCCTTTCCCCGATCGCCTTTCGATCGGTGGTCAAGCAAAACTAGCGAACGGTCTAACCGTTCACAACCTCGGCACTTTTATTTTCTCGGCGTTGTTTTCTTGTGTAATCGGCGGTATCCTCGCCGACCCTTTGGGGGCAACCCGATGTCATTTTTTTTTTGCGCGAGCCCCCGCAAGGACTCCGCTTCATTTGTCGGTAGCTTATCGGTAGCGCCACTCCCAGCCCACTTGTCGGTAGTGCTGAAAGACGTATTGCTCCATTGCTTTATTGGTAGTGTTGTACTTGGAAGCAATTCCTTTATACGACATCCCACTGTTCAGCTCTTTGTGGATTACTTCTCTTAGCCCTGCCGGCACTTCGGTTTTTTTTGCCATGTCTTTTCCTGTCTAGGTACAGCGTGACCCATAAGTTTATGGCACCGATTGACCAACCGATTATGTATTTAATCACGCAGGTTTTCTATCTGTGCCCACTTCTTGTATGCGCGTTTGTCGCTCCACCTTCGGGAGGCCACGGCGATAACTGCGAGCATGTAGTTGGCCAAGCACACTGCTACTACGGTTTCAAAAAAATGGCTCATTGCATTCCTTTTCTAATTGTCACGATTGACATTGCCATTTGTTGGCAACTGATAACTGTCTCGGCTTCAAGTCCTTCGCTTGCTGCCATGAGTTTGTCAAGTGTTTCTTCGGTTACGTCTTCGTCTGCCAGGATGGTTTCTACCAGCATGTCGATGAAGACTTTCTCTTGGTTAATTGTTGTCATTGCTTTCCTCCTTGAGTTCTATCACTCTGTTTGCTCGCTTCTTGCAGGCATGTGTCGGGGGCTCTACTGGGCGTATGTAAAGAGTTATCTTTGCACCGCAAGCCTGACATTTCCATACCTGTTTCATCGCTGCCTTTCAAACTTACCGCTGACCGGATTGAATACCAACGTTGCAGCTTTACGCCTATCGCTGAGTATCCGATTGCGTTCTGCCGGAGTCAACCCACCCCACACACCGAAGCGTTCCTCGTTGTTGAGAGCAAACTCCAGGCATCGTTCACGCACGTCGCACTTAGCACAGAACTCGTTGACCGCATAGTTCTTGCGCTTGCTTTGTCCTGCTTCAAAGTAGAACAATTCTGGCGAACTACCAAGGCAGTAAGCGTCATCTCTCCATGTCATGTCGGCATCTTTCAATGCCCACAGATCATCGTCCCATGCTGAGTCTTTCATTTGACATCATAGAAAGGTTCAGCTCGCCATTGTGAAGGCGTGTGGTTCTTGGCTATGTCTTGTTGGTGTGCTTTGTCTTCCATGAGCCGCACTATAGGTATACACGGATCAGAACCGTCATAAAAGTCCTCTTCTTCTTGTGCTGTCATGGGTAAACCATCGTGTGTTTCGCATACCGGCGGACCACAGAATCCTCTCTCAAGACCGTAACGAATCCAATCGTCATAGCCCATTGGTTCCTTGCTCATTTGTGTACCTCGTATTCGACTGGCCACGCATAACGTAGGCAGTTGTTGTTTGATAAGCCAGCTGGTGGTACGAACACACCTCGCTCGCTGTCAAACCAACCGTACAATGATTTACGTATGAACACAACCTTCTGTTGATCGTACGTTGCTTCGTTCGCCCAGAACGTGCCAGATAATTCACGTCCACCGTAGTACTCGAATGTTCCTGAGCCATTGCTCGTTGTCCAGTTACCGAATGCACCTCGGAATGTTGCGCCCTCACCATAAGACACACTTGCACGACCTACGTGTTGCGGGTCCTGGCCCGTTTCGCACTGCGCTACATCGTTCATGAAGCGTTGAGTAAAGATAACTTTGCCCTTGAACTCTGAGTAAGGGTCTAACGCATCAGTGGCCGCTCGCATCTGACCTAGTGCTTCGTCCCACCGGTGTTCGTATAACACATCAGCGGCGAATACCGGGGGCGATCCGGTGAAAGCAGAGGGGGCCAGCGCTTCCGCTGACCCCCCACTTGCTACACACACAACAACACACAAAAGAGTTGCTAGTCGCATCTTGTCTCCGTTTCTGTTGGGACCCGTAGGTCTTGCCTTGTCGGTTCCAGTCTGCGACTGGCTTAAAAGGGCTCCTCTTCAGCGCCCTCGAAGAATGTCTGCTGGAATGCTTGCACTCCAGAGCTGACCGCTTCTGCACCAACGCTAGCACAGTCCCACCGCAATGACAACCCGCAGTTGTCGACGATGATCTGCACCTTTTCTGCCTTGGTTCCATCTTTCTTGTCGTACTTGCGCTTCTCAAGACGACCAACGACTATGACCTCGTTGCCTTTTGCAATGCTGCCTGCAATGTTCTCGGCGAGTTTGTCGAAAGCAACACAGTCATGCCATGTTGTTTCTTTCTCGTCCTTGACCTTGCGATTTGTGGCAACCGAAAAGGTGCACACTGCCATGCCATTATTTGTGAACTTGAGTTCGGGGTTCTGTCCGGCCTTGCCCACAATGCTGATCTGATTCATTTGCTCTCCTTGTTTATTGCTGCACCGTATCCGGCTTCACGCAGCAAGGTGATTAACTGCTCCAACTCCATTACGGCGTAGGACTTAAGTGCGTCGCCTTTACCTCGACGCTTGACTACAAGTATGCCGTGCTCGGCAACCGCATTCAAACGTTCTTGTTCTGTTTCGGTTAGCCACTCTGACAACTTCATTTCTTTATGGTTCTTGCATTCCCAAACAAGCGGGCCAGTGCCGGTGATGTCACCTTTGTCATTGGTGCCATGCAGGGCTCGGCGCTCAGCGTATGGAAACCCATTTGCTTTGAGCACCTCGACCACCTGCGTTTCAAACGCTGTCCCCTTCTGTCTGTTCTTCGACAAGGCCAATCCTTTCTGCTTCCTCCGCAATCAGTGAGCGCAAGGTATACGACACACTCTTGTCACGCTGTTTAGCAATCGTCAGGATTGTTGTTAGTTGTGACTCGGTAAGCCGAAGCGCCACCATCTCGGTGGTGCGCTCGACACCGTTAGGGTCAACGGTTCTACGCGCTGGCACCACGCACCGCCTCTCTGCCTATAACTGTCCCAATAGGGTGAATGAAAGAACTGAGACGGGCGACTTCTGCTCGCAAGCGTTCAATCTCATCAGCGGCTTGACCGTTGATATGCCATGAATCGCAATAATCGCAGTCCAACTTTGAATCCCGTAGTCGGGTCACAATGTCATCACTCATCTTCTACCACCGCCACTTCCTCTGATACTTCCACTGCTGGTTCGTCATCTTGCTTTGTAGTTTTGCGAGGGCGACTTTTGACTTCAGCCGGGGTGACCGGCTCGGCATAATCCTCCTCTTTCAACATGACGCTTTCAGGGCGTTGACGTTGTGCTCGCTTGAACTCCTCACGAAGCTGCGGCATGTCTGCCTCACGCAGATTGTTGAGGTCAACCTTTGCAAAGTCAGCAATAATGAATGGGTCAAAGCCTTCCTTGAGGCAAGCCTGCTTGAAGCGCTCGACGTTCTCAGTGGAAACAAACTCGGCTGGACCAATTGCTGGTGTCTCAACGACAACTGCTTCCTGGATTGGTGCACCATCCTCGTCTGTGCGATCAGCGCCGAGTTCTTCTGCTGTGTATGCCACACCGAACAATGCTTCAGGGAATGCGTCACGAGCTACCTCTGTGATTGCACGTGCCTTGAGCATTGCATCGGGGTACTGCTTCCACACTGCTTTACCTGTGAGGTTTGCTGACCGTGCACGTTCCATGTCCCATACGGATTGGAATGTGTAGTCAGGATCATCCTTGCGGATCACCTCGGCGGTGGCGGTCATCGTCTTGCGGTCAAACTTGACACGGACGATGTGGCCCGCACGTCGACCAAGGCCAGCGATTAGCTGCGCTGATGCTGACGGCTTGCCGTCAATGACGTGGATTGATTGCACTGCTGTCATGGGGTGCACACCGATTGCGTCGGCGTACTCCATTGCAAACAGCAAGTTAGCTGGGTTCTTTTGGTATGCACGTGGTAACAGGTTGGCGTTGGCTAGTGCGTTAGCCATTGCCATCTTGTCCTGCGCTGTGTGCTTGACGATGTTGCTCATCACTTTCCTTTCAGTACACGCACGGTGCGGTACGGAGTTGTTGTCTTGTATTTGTTATACAGGGCCGGGTGCTCTGCTTCAAACTTCTTCCCATCAAATGTTGTGCGGTTCGCCGTCTTCCAAGAAATCACCGGCTCACCGTTCATGGTGCCGTACTCAGCTTCGCCGAGCAACAAGCAGACCTGGGCTTTGAGGTCGTCCTCGATTTTGCCAAGCGACTTCTGTTGATCCCTGACTGCTGCAAGTTCAGCAACGATCTCGACAATTGATTCAGGCAATTCCACGGTCTTACCATTACCAACCGGGTGTAACGCAGTTGCGTGTTTGTATTCTGGTTGTGCAATCTCGGGCAACATGCCCATGTCAATGTGTGCAAGAAAGCGGCGACATGCCTCGATGTGTTGCTGCTTCTCGTCACTGGTGACAACCTGGGTGTAGCGCTGCATCTCTAGATCAGAGTCAAAGATGACCCACTCGATCTCGTCCTTGTTGGCGCAGATGGCCTGCTGTACGCCCTGCCAATACCAAGTACGTGAAAGCTGCCCTGTCCAGCGACGGTTGTACGTCTTCACCTCGATGGGTGTTCCGTTATGTGCACTGATTCCGTCAAGCGTTGCAATCAATCGCACGTCATCTTCGTCGTAACAAAACATCTCATCGGGTGCGGTTACGTTGACGCCATTGATGTCGCCGTACCAATCCAACAGCAGTGGCTCAAGGCGGTTACCTCGGTCCATCGCTGCCGTTGGAGTGGACGGGGCGGGCGGTGCGTCAGCGAGCAGCTCGAACGCAAGGTCAGCTGCCGAGGTGTACTGGTGTTCACCATGTACCGCAGCAGCAACGGAGGCGGAGATACGTGCTTCGCCTTGTTCATTCTTCCAACGCAGGTTCAGCCAGTCTTGACTGCCATGCGTTGGCTTCTGCACTGTGTAGTGCTTTCTCATGTTCCCTCCTTATGGGTTGTCTAACAGTATGTCGATTTAGTTATGGTACGACAACCGTGTCACACAGTTTTCTGGAGTTAGTTCCCAGATGCTGTATGCGCTTCACCATACTCAGAGGTATGTGAGCCACATTAGAGACGGTGTTGATGTCTTCCTCTGCGTCAATAATGAAACCGGACACAAGAGTTAGGTAGCCCTCAAGCGCCCCGGGCCACACAAAACCCAGGGACAAGCAGATGCAGGCTTCCGCTTCGTATTCAGCTACCTCTGTCCAGCCAGTGTCTCCATCGAAGGCGTCAATCCATGTGACGCTTACGAGTTCCCATTCACTTGTCGTCGTCGGTGCGGTCGTCATAAGGGTTCCTGTCCGGTTCTCCTGATGATCCACAGATAGCGCATTTGTGACCTTGTGAAGAAGGCCAGGAAGTATCACAGATTGGACAAATCAGCCAAGCCGTCGCCATAAAGAACACCCCTGTAGAACATCGATCCATTACGTATTGGGACCAACTCTAGATGAAAGGGGGCGTCTCCGTCCAGGTATGTGACTACAGCCAAGCCCTGTTGCCAGTTCTCCGTGACCGGCATGGGCCTCCCATCAAGGTCGATGCCCCCCTTCGTTGAGGGAACGGCCCCATCAGTTCTAGCCAGGCACCCTGCTGAGGCAGCAAGAATTGTTTTAGGACCGTCATAATCCTCACGGGTCTGCTCGGCCCATTCCCTGCGATGAACGTGTCCATACAGCACTGAGGTTTTTTCATGCTGGAGATACTGGTGTGCTGTCGATCCATTGGATTTCGCTTTGCTTCCATGTATGACTCTTAGTTTCTCGTTGATCCAAACTTGCCCAGCCGGGTAGCCGGGCACGTACGTAACGTTATGCTCATCAAATCTACACAAGTATGGCACAGAAAGGACTGGCCAAGACTCTGGTGCAGCACCTCGCTTGATACCAAAAGCTGCTTGCGCGTTGTCGAGCAAGTAATTGACTAAGCGTTCTTCGTGGTTGCCAGCAATCCAAAAGATTTCTGCTTCCGGTGCTGCGGCACGAAGTCGAGCAACCATCACCGTTGCATAGTCAATGGCTGCCTGTGTGGTGCGCCCAAAAGCTGGCGACAATCGGTACTTACCCATCTCAGGCAAGTCCAGGTTGTCACCGTGCATCACGATCTTGTCAGGGCGAACACGACGACACAGTTCTACTGCTAGGTCTATTGCTTTCTCATCGTGTGTACCAACCAACGTGTCGTACTGGTCACGATAGTAACCAATCTGCATGTCAGGCAGAACAACACAGACCTTGTTGCCGGTGCTGACAGCGCGTTTCACTGCGGGCTTTGGCATCTTGACAGCGGGGCCTGGTTGAACAACTGGCCACTGTGGTCCAAGCTCCCAGGAAGGTGAAAACTGAATGCCGTAAAGATCGTGCACCTCAGCTTCGCCGTCAACGTTCTTGGTTAGGGACTGATAAACAGAAACCCTTTTAATTGCGCCAATCTCCTCAAGGTTGATACCTTGACGCTCGATTAGTTCAGCAATCTTGCCCAGCTTAGAAACATTGCTGTCCGCTGGTCCTTCATTGATTATGTCACTCAGCGCCACAACTGCACCTCCCATTGACATGACGATAGATACTCATGTCGCTAATAGTAATTCCCTCAGAACCAAGAACTTTCATTAACCAACTAGCGGTGTATCCGGGTTGCCTGGTCTTGATGTGGGTTAACGCTGCGTGTAGCGCGGATCGCTCCTCTCCCTGTAGGGAGTCAACGATTCTTCGTACTGCGCAGCTCCTCTCCTTGAGTGCTGGTTCTTGCAGCTTGTCTAGTAGCCCCATGCTGAGCCACCTCCTTGTGTAGTTGTTTGTCTATCTTCTCGATCAGATGGACAAGACGTTCCTCTTCATCGTAGCCTCTTGCGATGACTCTTGCAAGGAACATCTTGATGTCTCGCAAGTCGGACTTATTGAATGACGCCATGTTGCCTCCTCTGTGGGAGGTAAACTATACATCCCCTTTGAGGTGATCCTCAATGTGGCCGTCAAGTTTTTTTTCTATTCTGTCAAGCGAGTGAACCATAACTTGATTGGACTCGTTTGACTCAATGCGGTGACGCTGAATCAAGGCGACCGTGACAGCACCGATCAAACCGATGATGGCAACAAGGATCGCCTCGGAAAGCATTAGTTGTCCTTGTCTTCCGGAATAGCTAGGGCTATGCAGATAAACGCAAGAATGAATACGAGGGGAATGGTGATAAGCATTACTCCCCTCCGAGGGCCTTGAGGAACTTGTTCCATTTGCGCTTGACGTAACGGGTTGCGTTCTCTGGATCAGCGATTTGCCAGTGCCAAGCTTCGTACTCCGGGTTTGGTTTCCATAGGTACTTGGGTGGCCCTTGCAGATAGGCACCGTAGCGCGGGCCGTTATTGCATAGCCAGTCGTATGCGCCATTGGACACATCAAAATCCTGGGCACAGGCCCAGCCATGCGGACTCGTGCCAGGGCTCGCTGATGGGCTGGCACCTTGGTTGAGGAAGTAGGTGCGCCCCTTGTAAATGCGGGTTATCTGTGGCACCCGCCCTGTTGGTTCTGTTGAGTAGCGCGAGAAGAACAAAGCTTCTTGTGCCTCAAAGGATCGATAGCCACCACTTACGGCTTTAAGCTGAATGCCATCCTTGAGTGCATCGTCATACATTGTGTTGAATGCAAATGCAGGACCACCCCAGAACACCGAGGTAGCCCAAGCGGTTCCACCGCAAGATAGCTTTCCTAGCGCAGAGGCAGGCAGCCGACCGTTGCCGTAACGAAGCAGTGTTCCAGGCACCTTCTGTGCTTTGTAAGGGTGGCCCACATCAGCCTCCCTCTACCGCTTCTGATACTTCCTCGGCTGTCAAGCGACCATCCATTGCTGCGTTAGCAAGGTTGTTGACAACAGCTATTAGGTACATGACGACTGTTGTGCCTGCGGTCACCCAGGTAGAAACATCAAAGATGAACGCCGTACTAATGACGCCCAGAGTAACCGTTACGAAGTTGGCAGCAAACTTTACCAGGATTGCCTTGCTTGTCACTTGGACTCCAATGCTTCGAGTCGTGCCTCCAACGAGTTAACCTTGTCGTAGAGGTCACGGATCAACTGTTGCTGTGCTACGCACATGCGCTCGTAGGCAAAGTACTCCACGAGCCCATCTGCGTCGTACTGCACGAGCTCGGACAAACCGTTCTGGTCAGCTTGTTCCGCAATGAAACCGTAATGCCAGACGGCATCCTCGCCTTGCTCCTCGACGGCCTTACGATACTTGAAACGTACTGGGATCATTCCAAGCACGGCGTCAGCGTTGAACTCGTAAGCGCTTACCTGTTCTTTGAAGCGTTGCGAAGAAGATGAGAAGCCAACGCGGTTGTCGCTCAGCGAATACAGCGCACGAATGGTTCCCAATCCACCAAGGTCGTTGCCATTAACGCCCTGGTTGGAGTCGATCTGCATGAGTTCATCGTTTGCAGAGTTGACAATCTTGAAATACGTATCGTTCGTATTCTTGTTTGTACGTAGGGTTCCGCCAACTTGAATGTTGCCAGAGGTTTCAACGCTTGCAACAACCAAGGCCGCAGTACCAGAGACCTTGGCCCCAGTGACTGCATCATCCTTAATGTTTGCTGTTTCAACAGCGTCGTTTGCTAGCTCTACGGTTGTAATTTTATTGGCACCAACCGTCGTGGTCAGAGAAATGTTTGCTGACCCATCAAAGGATACTCCGGTTGCGGTGACGTCGCCAGTCAAAGCAATTGTCCTTGCGGTCGCAAGAGCAGTAGCTGTAGAAGCGTTACCAGTAACCGCGCCAGTCAGGTTTGCCGTGATTGTCCCGGCGGTGAAGTTGCCCGTCGCGCCACGAGCCACGATGGCATTGGCAGTGTTGGCGGTTGTCGCCGTGGTGGCCGAGTTAGAAACCTTGCCAGCTGTGGCTATGGTTGCCAGCTTCGTATCCACAATTCCTGCACTAGCATTGATGTCGTCGTTAACAATCGTGCCATCAAGAATCTTGGCCGAGGTTACCGCACCATCAGCGATCTTGGCTGCGACTATTCCTGAGTCCTTAACACGTAACGTGTCGGTATTGATTTCAATAGTGGAATCATCCACGTTGACAGCAAAAGCCGTGCCAGCACCACCGGAAAGACCAGCACCAGCCACCGCGCTAGCAATCTTGGCTGCGGTTACCGCTGAATCATTGATGTCTGCGGTGTCAACCGTAAGGTCGGTAATCATTGCGCCAGTTACGTTGGCCCACTTCATGCCGTTTGTTTGGCCACTGGGGTCAGCAACCAAAACCTGATTTAAAGTACCGATGGCTTGACGAGCAAAGGTTGTGCCGTTAAAGGTTGCGAGGTCGCCTTTGGTCGTGAAGGTCGAGGTCAGTTCGTTTGCCTCGTCAGCGTCGACCGCCGTAAAGACTGGATAAATAACAGCACCGGACGAGTGCTGCACATCAGAGGTGTTGTCCGCGCCGCGGGTCGTAATGGCCAGGCTGGTGCTTGTACGGGTAACAAGCATCTTCTCTTCCGAAGAAGTGCCTGGGTCAACAACAACATAGAATGGCGCACCAGTGGGCCAGCCGGTTGCAGCAGAAATGTTGGCGCTTGAAGCACCTTGGTTAAGCTGGCCGTTAAGGGTGGTTGCCGCTGCTCCGCCCTGGTATGCGCGTCTAGTTTTTGCTGCCATTTATAACCTCATTCCTCGACAGAACGTAGGGTTAGTGTACACGTTCCATCCCATACCCACTCATTATCGTGGGAATCCACCGGTGCCCATTCTAAGTCTTCAACTATAACCGAATAGGAGTTTTTGCCTTCCTGGTAGGAAATGATGCTTGGGTTGTCCAGGTAACCATGAAGGATGCTGCGCTCCTCATCTACCTCCATAAAGTAATCACGGTTCTGAATAGAGATCTTCTTGTGGATCAAGAGCGGAACCTGCCAAAAGCGGCTGCGATATGGGGCTGCGTATGCACGAGCGCTCCAGCGCGTAAGCACCGGCCCCTTGGTGGCATCCGTTCCTGAGCGTGTAAAGGTCAGCTTGAACTGGGCTTCTATAACTTTGGTCTCTGGGCCATCATGGGTTTCTTCTGTGGTGGAGGCGGTTGACCAGGTGCCGAGTGTGGCGTAAGAACCATTGTCTGACTGCATAGCAACAGCAACTGTTCCATTGAGGGGCTGTGCTCGCAGGTCAAACTTGGCAACAAACTTGCGATCTGGAATGCCCCAGGTAAAACGGCCACTCTCCATAGTCGCTGAGGAAACAAGGGAGCCGGTGTTCTCATAGACGACGCCAACCCCGGTGACGGTGAAAACCTTTACCTGGACGCCAGCAGCATTAACAAAGTTTGTTACGGACTTGATTACTGCCGTGGTGTCGTACATCAAATCCGTTGCGTATGCCGGGGTATTGGCTGCCGTAAGTGTTGATAGGTCTAGTCGACCCAAGCCTCCAGATGTCGTGTCGTAGTTGCTCCAGGTAAACCAAACAAATCTGTCTTGGCCAATGAAGTCCAGCACAGAACTAGTGGTTTGAATAAGTGCGCCGACTGTCAGGTTGCCGTCAGCATCAGCTATCGCCATGCGGACACCCTTGTCTGAGCCAATAAAGATGTAACCCAGGTAGCCGTAAATGGCTGTTACAACCTCGCCATCTGGCAACTGAAGCGCCACGGATGCTGCATCAAGGGCTGTGGCGTCTGTCTTGATTGTGGTTTTGTAAATCAAGCTTGTCTTGCCTGCATATCCAGCGGCGTAGATAAAACCTTGCCCTGCCGCAGACCCCACCCACCTAAAAGCTGTATTCCTTTGAGTGAGGATGGTGCTAGTCAACGAACCTGCTGTGTAAGCCTGGGCCGTACCATCATAAAGAACGTTCTCTTTTGTCGCCATTAGTCGGCCATTGACATAATCAATTCCCGTAACGGTGTCATAGATTTGTCTCGTCCCGGACCCAGGTGATGCTATGTCGTAAGCGTATACGCCTGACGTGGTGGCGGTAACAGCAACAAAAAGCGAGGTGCCGTCAGTAGCTATGTCGTGAACTGCCGTGGTGCTTGTTGGCATGGTCAGAGCTATCCAGTCTCCACTTACCGTTGTTGCGTAAGAAACGCCAGTGCCATTAATTACGAAGAGCTTTCCGCTTACTGCCAATGCTTTTCCAACGTTTGACGTTGGGGCGTTCGTTCCAGCATTTAGGGCTGTTGCATTAAGTAATGAAAGTTGGCCACGCGTCCATGGATCAAGACCCTTGCTGGTGAAGAAGCGGTATGGCTCTGAGTCGTCTCGGTCACCATACTTCTGGCCTGCTCCTTCGTGCCAAGAAATCTTAGAGCGACGCCATAGCCCACCAGGGTTGATTGCCGCTTCGCCTGGGGCTGTCGACTGGTCAACTGAGTCTCTGATTCTGGGTTCGTGACCAGACATAAACTTGCCTGAGCGCATGTCGAGCATGTACGGTCGTCCGTTAATGCCTATAGGAAAGATGTCCGGCACGAGCGTCGTTGAGCCAGTGCCGGTGTAGAACGAATAACCACCTACGAATGGAAATGTAAAGGTAGTAAGTGCTGCCACGTCAGTCCCTGTTTAGGAACGTTGGGTATTGGCGTGTTAAACGAGCGGCCTCAGCAATAACCCTATCTCTGCGTAGGCGCAGCAGATTAGTCACACTGTTGGCAATGGCCCCAGACTGTACTTCTTCGGAACGGCGGGTGTCGCCCTGGCTGTCGATAAAGTTCCGGCGGATTTCGCGTGGGGCCATGATTCTAATCTGTGAGCCAATCACCAAGATGTCTTCTGCCTGGGCTGAGATTCCCGCTACGACCTGGAGATTGTCGGCCTCAGAGGTAACCGGGTTGTAAGGGGCCTTGAAGGTAATGCGCAAATCACCCGAGCGCACTTGCTGGTTAAACTTCAAACCATAGCTAGAAGGAAAGTCTAGGGTTGGAAGGTCTCGTACTAGCTGAACTTTGCGGACCACCGGATAGTCGGTGCCGGTATAGCGCAAGCGCACGTCGATCAGGTCAATGATCCCACCAAAGATTTGCAGGTTGATGAGCGTGTCATAACCGTTGTATTCAAGGTCTATTGTCTTGACTTGGAACAAACCGTTGACAGGGCTAGACAGGTCTGCGAGTTCATCGTTAACGGCTTCCAGTATTTGGTTCCTAGGGAACCTTGGGTTAACCGTGATGACCGCTCCAGCGGTGTGTGTCGCTGCGGTAGTGCCAGAAAAGCCACGCTCAACCGTTGCCGTCTTAGCGCTTGTGGATACATCCCAAACGTAGAACAGTTCCGAGTCAATCTCGAATACTGTTCCCCGGCGGAGACCGTCCAAGTCGTAGGTTGTGCCGATAGTTGTCGCCGTAGAGTTGATCGTAGCGCTGAGCTTGTTGCGCTCCTCGACAGCACCGGACAGCAATTGCCTCTGGGCTTTGTTGATAATACTGGCGACTGTAGACATCTATACCCCTGGGTAGGCGACCTACCTAGATATTAGCAATAGCGTCGGCGTAGAAGGTAAGGTTGTTCTTCAGTCTGTCATTTTCTGGGTCTAAAGCAAGGGCGTCAGCACCGTGCCTGGCAGCTTCTTGGTTAATGCCAAGGCTGTGGCTGGCTATGGCCGCAAGGTCGTGTGGCAAAGCCCCCCAGGCAAAAGACTCACACAAGTATTCCAGTGGCTTGTCCTTGATTGACAGGGCCGACACGGCTGCGCCGTAACAACCATGCCACTCTTGACGGTCATAGAAATGCTGAGCTAAATCAACCCAAGCTTCGCGCCGATTAGGAGCTTCAGCAATGGCGCACCTCAACCATACGTCACGCATTGACGGATCACATTTGGCAAGGAATCGGTAGGCAGCAGCACGTTCTGGTGCCCAAGTTGCTGTTTGCAGTTTCAAATACCTATTGAACTCAACGATTGCTTCTTCGTAGCGTCCGGCATAGAAAAGCTCTCTTGCCCAGTAAAAAGCTACTCGGTCATCTTCGGGTGATTCTTTGACTGCCAAGGAAAGAAGGTCAGCGTACTGAGCGCGTGACTTTGTGTGGTCTGGGAAATGGTGTATCTCCAGATCGCACCAGCCTTGCTTTTCAATGGTTGTGGGTGTGAGTGTTTCGTGTACTGGATGCTTCCAGCGGTAGCCGTGCCGGGTGTGGATCTTGTCTCCGCCGTACTGTAGGTCTGGTTGGCCATTCTCCTTCCAAGACCATGTGTACTTGTAGCGCGGACGGGTGACCTGTTGGTCGTGCATGACCTCAAGGTGATCTCGCCAACCCGGCTGTAGTACCTCGTCCATGTCTAAGGCTATGCAGTAATCAATGTCCGCAGGGAGCAGGGCTAGGGCAGTATTGCGGGCGTCATCAAATCTCCAGGGTTGAATGTTTGAATCGTAAACAATTATGTTGCGGTCATCGGCTAGGTCTTGTGTGCCATCGGTGGAGCCGGTGTCAAGGATTAGGCGATAATCTGCGTCTCGACATGAGTCTGCCCAGCGGGTTACGAATTGTGCCTCGTTTTTGGCGATTGTGTAAATTGCAACCTTCATGGGTTTTTAACTCTACAGCGGTATTGCAATAATAAAACGAATGTAATCGTTTGTTGTCCAAGTCCCTGGAATAGTGGACGAAGCGTTTGTGTTAGTTAGGTATGTTCCTGAAGCGTTGTTTGCTCGTACCAGTAGTGCGGTTCCTGCAACGTTTGTGCGCACCGTCATTGCATAGATTGTTCCTCCTGCGGAGGCTACGACGCTTGCTGAAACAAGGTTGGCTGCTGTCCAGCCAGACGGAAGGGTGATTGTGATGTCGCCAGAAACAGACGAGGTAGAACCAAATAGTAGGTCGGCTCGCACGAAACCAACAGCACCAAGCGTGGTGTGTTCTGTCACCCATGTGGTTGCGTTGCCTTTAGCGATATTAGTGAAGGTTGGGGTATAGGAAGTCCATGTCAAAGAAACAGCAGGACCAGTTGGTCCAGTTGGACCTGTGGGGCCAGTCGCACCTGTGGCACCTGTGGCACCCGTGGGGCCTGTAGCACCTGTTAATCCTGTCGCGCCCGTAGGACCCGTTGGCCCAATGGCTCCAGTGCTTCCTGTTGCTCCAGTTGGACCCGTTGGTCCCTGAGCGCCCGTTGCACCAGTAGGTCCCGTAGCCCCTGTAGCACCAGTAGGACCAAGTTGCGTATACATCACCTGAGTAGCAGTCAAAATAATTGACGGGATCGCAGGTGCAGGAGAAGCCGCAGCAATATATTGCAACGAAACATCCGTGCTGGTTGCTTGCCAAGCCAACTCTAGGTAGTCATTAGCAGCAAGTTTTACAACATAGTTAACCGTGCCGATAGCACGACCATGAGTACCACCATGCGACTCCACAACACTCCAAGTGCTGTCAGAATCAGCAACATTGGAACCGTTCTTCTTCAACCAAATGTTTGCATCTTTAATCTGCACATTGGCGTTCTCCCATTGAGCCGAATAGGTGATGCTGTAAACACCAGCGTAAGCAAAAGTGACACGACTGTTAGAAACAATAGAAACACCCGAAGAATCAGGGTCAGTGTTGTTGTAAGTAATCAGATACTCAGTGTTAGCGGCAGCAGCAGTTTGGTCCTGAGTAGACCAAAACGAACCCCAGTAACCTAAAGTACCGCCTGCTCCAGTTGCTCCTGTCGGACCAGTCGGACCTGTCGCTCCAGTCGAGCCTGTAGCACCAGTCGGTCCAGTGACAGTTGAAGCCGCGCCCGTGGCACCAGTTGGTCCTGTTGGGCCAGTTGCGCCAGTCGAGCCAGTCGGACCCGTAGGGCCTTGTGAACCTGCTGTTCCAGTTGCGCCAGTTGGTCCAGTTGGTCCGATAGCGCCTGTGCTTCCTGCGGCTCCTGTGGGGCCTGTAGCACCAGCAGCCCCAGCAGAACCTGTTGCTCCTGTAGGTCCAGTAGCGCCAATGCTTCCCGCAGCACCTGTTGGTCCTGTCGCTCCTTGACTTCCTGCTGCACCTGTCGCTCCTGTCGGTCCTGTAGGTCCCGTTGCTCCTGTTGCTCCTGTTGCACCTGTGGGTCCAGTCACAGTAGAGGCTGCGCCCGTTGCGCCAGTTGGTCCCGTGCTACCAGTAGGGCCAGTAGCCCCCACGCTTCCAGTTGGACCAGTGGGGCCAGCAGCACCCGTAGGTCCTATCGGTCCTTGTGGACCCGTTTGGTCTGTAGAAACAATCGTAACGAATGTGCCTGTGCCAGAATCATGACACGCAATTTCGCTAACCCTCGATACAACATAAGTTTGGTCTGTCTTAGAAACTTCGACAGTGGCGGTGGTGGTGATAACTGTGACATTGGTTGAGGCCATTAGAGCCTCGTTACATCAGCCAGCACCGTAACGGTTCCACTAAGAATTGTTGAGATAACACCTGAAGCGTTTTCTTGCAGGTCCCACTGATAGTAGCCAGGTGTTAGCACCGCTGAATCTGCTGCCGATAGAACGGCTTTCATGATACCGCTTGCTGGCGTAACAAGCGTGCAGGTAAGTGTTGCTGCAATCGTTGTTGAGTCTGCATTAGAACGAATTTGAGATGCGTAAGTGCGACCCGTGATATCTACGGGTGTTGTGCCATCGGTGGTGATTGTGACATTCACTGTCTCTGTGTCACCACGGGTGATGGTCAGGTTTTGGGTCGCAGGTACTGACATTTACTTTGTCTTTTTCCTTGGCTTTACAGGCATAATCGTAACATCCTTAGGACCACGATTTATGGGCTTCGGTTTCTTCGGCATTGGTTGTTTCTTAATGGGTGCCACGACTACTTTTTCTTTTTCCCAGGGATGGGTACAATCTTGTAGCCCATCTTTGCCAAGTCAGCAGCAGATTTGGCTGCTTTAATTGCTGCACCTGCTGGAAGTATGAACATACTCTTCTCAATGCCGCCGCGGGTAGGCTTTTTGGGACCCATACCCATGCCGTCTTTGTTTGCTGCTTGTCTCATTATTTCATCTTCTTTCTCTTAGCAGCAACCTTCTTCTTGGCTGCCTTTTTGCCGTACTCCATCATACGCTCTTTTGCGCCTTCCATTTTCTCATGGCGCATCTTCGCTTTTTTACTACCGTACATTTCGCCTTTAGCAGACATCACTTCATCTTCTTCTTCTTGGCAGCCATCTTCTTGGCCATCATCTTTTTCTTCTCCGCAGCCGCAGCCTTCATACCAGCCTTAGTGTACGGAAACTCTTTTTTGCCTACCATTGGCATAACAACTCCTGTTCGTTAGTGTTACCACTTTACCTTATCTGCCCAGTATGCCGCAGACATTCGACCCTTATTTATATTCGAAGCATGACGAGCCTTAAATGACTCCCGACGCTTACGATAGGAAGCAGACTCCCCAGCCTTCTTCGGGGAACCAGACACCCCCTGCTGACCGAAACGGATAGTCTTCACCTGGTCGCCCTCTTTAGCAACAACGACATGAGATTTGGTGGGATGGCTAGGGGTGCGCTTAGGTTTGTTAAAACCTGCAACCCCAGCCCGTGCCAATCGTGGGTCTTTCTTATTCACCTATACCTCGCAGTCTTTTTAGCAATATTCTTTGGTTGCGCCACAAACTGTTTGCCTTTACGGGTGCCTTCCCTTTTGGCTTTAGAAGTAGCCGCATACTCTTTAGAAGACAAAGCCTCACGGGCTTTCTTTGGAAGATAGCGTTCACCTGTAGCCTTCGAACCCTGGGTGCTGGGCTTACCTGATTTAGTACCCCACTCCTCTTTGGTCCATTTCGACAACGATTTCTGCTTTTCTGTTTTGGCCCCCGAATAGCCACCGCCTGCTTTCTCGTAGGCTTGGGCAAGTAACTGTGCTTTGCGGGCAGACCATTGACCAGGCTTCCCACCTTTGGAGCCTGCCATGATTCTGTTCTTAATGCGTTCCCGTTTTTCGGGATTCGTGTAAGCCATCAGTCCTCTTTTAACATTCCTGCTTCACGCAGAATATCACGAACATTTGGGGAAACTTGGGCAGATTCACCCTTCATCAAATTGACATGATGACGGCCAATGTCGGCTTGGATGCGGCGGTTCGCAGTAATCCAAACCCCAGGTTCATCAGCAGAAACCCAATCTTCTTTAGCGACGAGGCCCCCAGTCCCTGCCACCTGTGTCAACTTCTTAGAAGATTTAGTCCAAGTGATTTTGGCTGCGTCGGCTGCTTTAACCAAATCCCTTCTGTCTGCCCCAGCGTTGTATTGGTGCAACATCGCATCACACAAGTCATCTAATGTAACCTCGTACCAATCGCCTTTATTCCACACCGTTTTGTGGGCTGCAGGTTTAGGTGGGGCAGGAACAGCAACAGTAGCCAGGTTAATGAAGTCGCTATGTCCCGTCATATCTGACATGATTGTTGGTACACCCATCGCTACGGTCTGTAACGGCATCAGGCCGAACCCTTCGCCGCGGGATGCTGCCACGAAACAATCTGCGGTGGCATACAGGTCATACTCCTCTGCTACCGTCAACCAAGAATCCACAACCTTGATGTTCGGGTTGGAAATGTTAGGGGCTTCACCTTTTACAGTTGGCGGTATTTTCAATATCAGTTCTGCATCCACAAGATGTAGTGCCTCAAACGCGGCAACCACAATATCTAGTCCCTTACGCAACCACGATGACCCGCCAGCCACAAACCGAAACTTCTCATTCTTAGGGGCGGGACACGGCTTCCAAATCTTAGGGTCAATACCCAACGGCACCCTGCCCACATTTTTGTGGTATTGGCTGAACAAATCCACATTATGTAACGAAGGTACAATTATCTGGTCAAACTGAAACAACCTGTCAGCAAACGAATTAGGCAACATTGAAGTTTCCCACATCGTAAACACAACCCGTTTCTGTCCCCGATGCCAACCTCGAACCATGTCAGGTTGAATACAAGACACTTTCACTTCCGATAAAGGATTGTTCTCCACAGTCTTAGGCAAATGTTTCAGCAAAGAAAGATACATATTGCCGTATCCGAAATGACCGACATCGTACCCTTCTAAACAAATTGTTTTCAGACCAGGCCCGTTTCCACCTGCCACGATTCTTTCGCTTTCTTTTCAATATTGGCGCACCCGTCAATGCGTTTAGGTTGCAACCCGTCAGCCCTTAAACGCTTATAGGCAGGCATATCTTTCTGCCAACGAGATTCAGTAGCGTTAATTTCGGCAGCGCGTTTACCGCCAGTAGTTGACTCGTTCGGCCCCGTTTTCACATGGGCAACCTTGCAACCAAAACAACCCTCAACATCCAAAGTGGGATGTGTTCGCTGATGCAAAATCATGTGATGTAATCCTCGTACCCTGCGTCAATAAGTTCCGCTTGTTCCGCTGCCGTTATTTCTGTGGCGTGACCACCGTAATACACCTTATCAACATCTTCCCAAGAAGGGGGTTGATTCTCTGTGTATTCACCGTTAGTTAAACGATACACATTCACTCCCCGTGCCGTTGCTTCCAAACGGGAAAACAGGTTATCTCCGATGTCTTCACCGAAGTAAACAACTTCATCTTTAGTTGGTGGTGTAAACAATGCCATACGGTAAGAATAACACAAAACCCCCCAGGCCGTAGCCCAGGGGGTTCGCTGTGTAAGACAACCATCCGCCTAAATGGATGGTTACTTATGAGTGTAGCGACAAACTAGGCGTTGGTGCCAATGCTTGAAGCAGACTCGATGCGGCGAAGTGATGCCTCGCGGAAGCGACCATAGCCACCCAGCCAGTACCAGCCGATTGGCTGGAGACGCTGCAAGTAGTCGGTCACTGTGCCACGAACAATCTTCGGTGCTGCACCGTTTCCATCGGTTGTGCTGTACGCCTTAGCAAGAGCCTGACGGCCCATGATGAGGGTTGCGTACACATCTATGGTTCCGCTTGAACCGCTGTTGTTGGATGCGTTTGCAAACAACGGGGCGCGTGGGGTTTCGATGAAACGCACCGATTCCCACTGTCCGATTTCGCCGTTGTAGATGTTGGCGGTGTCAACATATGCGTGTGGGTCACGCCAGTTGGCTGCACCGTTAGCACCACGGAAGTCGTAAGAAACATCGGGGTGGATGTAACCCATGTATGCACCATTGAAGGTTGCAACATTGGCCTTACGCAACTGGGCAACAACCTTACGAACATCGTCACCGATGAGAACATCGTCTGTGTTGATGGTCGTGCGGCTTGATGGGTCGGTAGCACCGCCCGTGGCATAGGTCACATTGGACCCGCCAGCAAGAACGCTGGAAACAACCTGGTCGATAGAGTCGCCAGCGTTGTAACCCACGATGTTTGCAGCCGAAGCGTTGACATCGAGGAACGCGGTTCCACGCAACTTGGCGGTGGTCACAACAGCGTTACCGTATTCTTCGAGGGTAACCGTTACCTGGCTGTCGCTCATAGCAACAGGGGTAACATCGGTTACTTCGTTGAGGGTGCTGGTCGCTGCTGCGATGTCTGCAAAGATGGTGAATGTAACACCCGTACCAGGCATAGCCTGTTGGGTTGGCTGCACATCGGCAGCCTGGTCGAACAAGAGTTCTGAACGCAGTGCGAAGTACGCAAGGCGGTCAAATGCTACCTGGTCAACCGAAAGGGATGAAGTGGTGGTTTCTCCAGCCATTTTAATTTCTCCTTAGATTAGGTTTACGAAAGTGATGCTCGCGCCTTATCCAAGATTTCCATTATTTCTTTTTCTGAGGATGCTGCCGCAATACGGGCCGCCCAATCCACAGGTTCATCAGAAAGGTTAACCCCTGCCGCAACCTGGTTACTGCGTGACCAGGCTTCCGCTTCCTCTTTCAGAGGGTTCGGATTCGCTCCTGCCACTAGACCTGCTTCGGCTGCGGCTGAACGAATTGCTTCGGGTGTCAACTCGCCGTCATAACCTTTCACGAAATACTTTGCCATCGGGCTGCCCATTGGGACACCTGCTTTGGCGAAAGCGAGTTCGCGTTTGGCGTTTTCGGCTTCCATCTTTAACTGCCTGAGTTCTTGGACTTCCTTCTCCAACTCTTTCATGTGTTGGCGAAGCGGGTTCTTTCCCGTTGTCTGCTGACCAGTTTCCTCGTCGTAGAAATCCTGTTCGTCTTGCATATGGCACTCTCCTTTTTTGCCCACATCACGCCCAGAGGAGACATGATGGCTGCGTTTTGTTGACACCCCATGTGTACGCCGTGAGTTGAGGGGGTTCCCTCACGGGTTCCTTCCTTGCGGAATCGTTTATAACTATACACCACTGTTGTTAGTTACAAGTGGTATTCGTAAAATTTATTGCAAACCAGTTACTGATGAGCCTTGGCCTGCGAAGCCACCACCGCCAGAGAATTCTGCGGTACGGCGTTCTTGCCGTTGACGGATGCGTTGTGTTGCGGCTGCGTTGGTGCCGAACACGCCACCGATTTGTTCTTCACGGGTGATTGCTTGTTCGCCTGGTGCGCCACGGAACAGTTCTTCCATCTGTTGTATCGCCCCGAAACCTTGCTGCGCTTGTTCTTGGGTGATGCCTTGTTGTTGTAACGCTTCTGCTTCTTGTTGGGTTAGGGTGATGCCACCGCCTGCTTGTGCGCCCCCTGCGATACGGGCTGCACCTGCTTGACGAGTGATGACATCACGGCCCTTGGTGGGGTCAAGGAAGTATGCGGCGAGGCTGGCTTCGTCTACTCCGTAGAGTCGTTTCATTTCTGCGATGGTGTCAGGGTTGGCGTTCTTTACTGCTAGGTAACCGCGTTGTACTCTGGTGTCTAGTTCTTGGGCTGAGACATCGTTGCCGATAAAGTTGGCAAGGTCGTCTTGTGTGTCGTAGAAACCTGGGGGAAGGTTGTTGCCTGCCAGGATTTGTTTGAGGCTGTCTTCGATACGCAGGTAGTCCCCAGCCGAATATTCGGTGAGTCCTTTTTGTCTACGGGCTTCGTTGCCTTTGAACCGTTGCTTGTATTCTGGGGTTTCACGGAGCATCAGTTCCAGAACAGGAAGGTTCGCTCCTTCGGCTAGTGACGGGTCATCAACTAAAAGATTTTCAACATAGGTTGTCAGTGAGGACAGGCCGATAGATGAAAGGAAGTTTCTGATAAAGGTTGGAGATGCTGCCATTACGATATCTTTCCAAATACTTTGGCGAGGTTAGTTGCCATTGACGAATACGCTTGACGGTAGTTATCGGTGCGCTTCCACTCAGGCAGGGACCTGATGTATTTGGTCCATTCGGCTTGGCTCATCATGCGGGACTGGCCGTTAGGCTGAGGGGAGAAGTCGAACAGTTTGCCGTACTTAGGTTTAGAAATGTCAATAGTGGATGGGTCCACTTCAAGGATTTGTGCCGCAATATTTTGGTACGGCTGAGACACATCGCTGATGGTCATACCTTGGTCCAACTGGTTTGTCAGACTGGGGTACAGGGTTTTAGCCAGGTTACGGAAGTTGTCGGTGATTTGCTGTTCCGACATTTCACCCTTGATGACTTGGGTGGCGTACCCCCGCAAGTCTTTGTTAGTCAGGTTGATACCGTAACGGCCCGCCAAATTGTTAAGGTTGACAGCAACCTGGCTTTCGTTGAGCCGTACCTTTTCCCCATCTTCTTTGGGTTTGCGGGTAATTTCTGTGCCAACATATTGGGCTAGTTCTTGGTCGCTCCAAGCGAACCGCAGCGCCTGGTTAGCAAGCCTGTTCAACTGCTGGTCGTTCAGACTGAACCCTAGGCTTTTAGCGTAGGAATCTATCTGGTTTTGGCGGTCTTGGATTTGGGCTGCGAACTCTGCTGGTTGACTGTTCTTTAGTTCAATGTAGGACAGTTCAGACTGTTGTTTTGATTTGAACCATTCGGTTGATTTGATGGCATTAACGAAACGGGTGGCATCCCACTTTTCTGCTACTGCTTTATCTATAACAGATTGTAACGCTGGTACAGAATCATAGAGGGTGACAATCCATCCGTATGCGTCTGTTGCTGCTGTTTTCCAATCTTCTTCCATATCAACCACCGCCCATTAACTGCGACAATAAACCTACATAATCTCCATACGATTTTGCTTTAACTTCCCCAGGGGCAGTGGTTTCCAACTGGGTTTGCACCAATGCTTCAGGGCTTGGTGGTTCCAGGATTTCTCCGCTGCTTTGATAAAATTTCTTTTCGTTTCCTTGGAAGGTGCGTACCAGTTCGTCGATTGTTTCTTGGTCAAGTTCGCGGCCTACAACACTTCGGGCAGCCTGGTTGAATACAAGTTTGAGGTCGTCTGGGTTTGACAATTTGTATGACGGGGTTGAGCCACCACCGCTGCTTGTTCCCATTGACGGATTCTGGTATAGAAATGCTGCGGTGTCTTTCCATTCTGCGCCATAAAGATTGGCTTGTCCAAGCAGTTTGTTGAACGCTGTGACCGTTGCTTGGTCAAGTAAACCTGGGCGGTAGGAACCTAGGAAACGGATACTTCTCAAAGCCCCTTGCACTTGGATAAGTTCTTCGGGTGCCATATCTGACAAGATGTTTTCGTCGTCGCCAGCAAAATACAAAGGTTCAAAAGTTTTTGCAGGTTGGTTGAAAATGTCTGGGGCTTGTGAACCCACAACATAGGAATATCCCCGATAATCGCTGCGACCCGTTGCAGGGTCTTCGTAAAGCCGACCAGTTACACCGATGGCTGAACGATACGGCCAGTCCTTTGGGTCGGTTGTTTTAAAGGCGGTTCCATTGTTCTTGGCCAACTCCATGAACATATTTAACAGTTCATCAGCGGTAGGGGTCGTCGGGACTGTTGTAGAAGGAGATGGTGTGTTCTGTGGTTTCGGTGCCATGTTAATCTTCCAAACCTATTTCAAATTCTGGGGCCAACACATTCTGCCACACAAAAGCAAACTGTGGCACCATACGAGCCAATTCGTCACCAGCCTTGGTTAAACCGATGCGAACATATTCGGCGTTGGCGTTCTTTGTCCAGTCGGTCCCAAGGTCAGCGGCTTGATATTCGGATACATACCATTCACGCAGCCCCATATAAACCTTAACCATTTTGCCTACCTCTGATTGTTCAGCGAACGGGCTATCAGCAATTTCTTGAAGTTGTTGGATTTGTTTTTCGCGTCGCTTGGCTGATTCAACCCAACCGTACTTTCCATCCCAGAATGGGAACAGTGATTTCACCTGCTCTTTAATGTTCCGCAGTTGGCTTTGGCCTTCGTTAGAAGCAAGATATTCCACATCGTAACCCGCTTTGGCGATATTGACCAAGAAGTATCCCATTTGGCTTTGGGCATCTTCTAGCATGGTACGCGGGTCTGTGCTTTCCCTCATGCCACGGTACTTTTGGCGGGAGTATGCGCTGGGCGAAAAATCTCCTGACATCGGGCCGAAGTATCCTGCAACATCAGGGAAGGTGTCTAAAAGTTCTTTGTTGGCTGAAGCCCATCTGTCGTATTCTTCGGTTGCTTGCAGGCCAGGGATTTTGCTTTTGGTGATATTTCCGAACAATGCCCAGACACTTGTGCCGTACTCTGCCAAGAATTTGGCTGTGCCATCGTAACGGTTTGCTCCGTTGGCCTCTGCCTCATCTTCATATTGGCGAAGTTTGTCGGAAAGGAAACCCACACGGATATCACCCTGTTTTGTTTCAAGCATAAAGTTTGTGGTTGGAGAAGCAATCACAGCCTGGGTTAAGCCACGCATAAAGAACAGAATGTTTGTTTTGGTTTCTACTTCTTTAAGAACAGCACTCATTTCTTGTTCTGTTTTAATAACAGGAATTGTTGACGAATAGGCTTGCAGTACCTTGTTGTAATACTGTTTGTAGTCAACTGTGGATTCTTGGTTGCCGAAAATCACTTTGGTAAAATCTTTTAATGCTTCACCGATAACGGGTGTTTCGCCTGCTAACTGGCCGACAAGTGGGGCCATGCGACGCAGCCAGAGAGGGCGTGGGTCCAGGGCTGATACAATCGAACCGCGGTCTTCTGGTCGACCCATCGGGAAAATGATTTCTGCGATAGTCGACATTTCTGGGTCGTTCAACTTGTTGAAATAACTCAATGGGATTTGAACAGTAAATCCGACACCTGGAACAATCTGGCCTATCATTGACATTTGCCGTGCGCTGACTTCATAGTTGGCCGTTGGTGTACCTGTTAGGAATCGGGCGATTGCGCCAGTCATGGGGAGAGCAAACACTTCGTTACCGTATGCGTTGCGGTATAGGAAGCCTTCTGGTTTGCCGTCATAGTCGACATCTCCAGGCCCGATGGCGGTTGCTCCTTGTAGTGCGCTGACACCAAGCCCTGCCCAGTATGCAAGTTCTGGGCGTTGTGCAACAAACTTCATGTATGTTTGTGCTTGTTCACGGAACGCTTCGAAGAATGGGAACAGCAGTTGGTGTTGGTAACCGAACAAAGAACGCTTCGATGAATCATAGAGGGTATCGACTGTTTTATTTGTGGCGTATGCGTTAGCAAATTTGTCGATTGCTTCTAGCGATTCGCCATCTTTGGTTACGCCTTGTGCTACACGGGCTTCGGCTTGGTCTAAAGCAAATTGAAGTCGTTTAAGTTTTGATTTTGGAAGCCCTGCTTCAAGGGCCGATGCCCTCAGCGCGTCTACGGCTTCTTGCGATGCGGTACTGAGGGTGGCTTCTACGGCATCCCAGTATGCGCCGCGCCACAAAGGGCTGCGAGCCAGAAGGTCGGATGTTTGTCCGTACATACCTTGAAAGTATTTGGCAACCAAATAGTTTTTGGCATCCCAAATTTTGCCAAGGCCAGACATCATTGGATTTTTGTCAAGTTGGAATTTCGGGAAATACAAAACTTGGTTTGCAGAATCGGCTGCTTCAACATATGTTGACCCGAGAAAGTCTTCGTATTCTGGTGCCGCAACCCAACGGCCTGTTGGCTCACGGAAGAACGCTGGCTGGTCGTTAAACAGGCCCGTGGCGAGAACATCTAGGTTGGCCTGGTTGGTGCCAATGTTTTGATATATTTCTTGCGTAACCAAACGGACATATGCGGCGACACTATCTGGTGCGTCTGCCATGAAACCTGGTGCTTTGCGACCCAGTTTCTTGAAATAGTCTAAATAGTATTCTTTGCCTGCACCAAATAAAATCCATTGTTCGATTGCTTGCATACCATCAGAAGTTATGTTTCCTTCTTTTAGAAGTTCGCCATATGTTTTTGTAACTGTTTCGATTTCTAAGGTTTCTACATTTTTGAATTTCATGTTTCCTAAATCGTCATAAACAGGAACAGAAATTTTGTCTTCGTCGAATGGTCTGCCGTTAGCAACTCGACGATAAATCGGGTTGTTATACATATCACCCGTTTGATGGGCTACACCTGCAACAAATTCGTCACGGAATCGAAGGTCGCTTTTTTGAATGGTGGTAGTAAAACCATGTCGTATATCGTCGCCCACCAAATACGAATTGGTGCCTGTAGCAATAGCCTTTTCTGGCATATTGCCTATCATCGCGTCAGTGAATTTTGGTAGGTCGGAATCAAACTTGGCTTGTAGTTTTGCTAACTCATCTAGTTTCGTTGGGTATTCAGCAAGTTCTTCTGCAAAGGTCGCTGCCATTTCGTCGGCTTTTTCAATCTTTCCTGCTTTGCGAAGTTTTGATATTTCTTCTGTGATTTCGCGGAGTGATGCTATGTCCAGTTCAAGGTTGCCGATGTCTGTTGCTAGGTTGAATGTTTCCCCGAACACATCGGCTGTGTATTTGCCCTTTGCTCCACCAAAGAGTCCTGCCTGGACTGCCGCAAACCATTGTGCTGGTGATTCAAAAGTACCCGTAAGAAGGGTTCGCATGATTTCGTCTGGCACAACTTTCAACATATGTTTAATGCCGATAACGACAGACGGTTTCCAAATTTCTGACGAATATTGCAGTAATGCTTTTTGCATAAAACGATTCGCTTTGAATACCTGGCCAGCAATCGGAACATTTTCCATGCGGCGAGCCATACGCCCCAGAGTGCCTGTTGCTTGAATAACATCCCTTAACTTGGTCGGGTCGAACAGGTACATTCCTTGGCTCATCAACTGGGTTGTACGCAACGGACCTTCAAAGCCCGTTAGATGCCAAGGGGATGGGTCTGCTGCCACATCTCGAAGTGACATTGTTGTGACATCTGCTATTGTATTTTTGAATTTAGCAATAACCCGTGCTTCTTCGGAACTTATTCCTGCTGCCTTTAGTGCTGGTTTGATGATGGTATTTGCGAAGTCAATAGAGAATTCAAAGAAGCCACCTGTTTCCCCGCTTTGATAAATTTCCATTAAACGCGTAGTCCATTTGTTTCTTTGCGCCAAAGACATATTGAGCGCGCCTGCAAGGTCGTCGAATCGTTTTACTCCACGGCCCATGTCGTCAAATGGGATAAACAAATTTTCTGGCAGGGTTTGGAATTGGCGGGTGTATCGGCTGGATGCCTGTTTGACTGCAAACCCCAATTCAGATATGCCGTTATATGTTCCAACTGGAACACCACCAACATATGAGGTGGGTGTTCGTTTTACTGCTTCTGTTACAAGGTCCCATACTTCGTCTACAGTTTTGGCTTTTGCTATGTCAAGTGCTAAGGCTGGGGCGTTGCCGCGTAGATAGATTCTCCAGATTGTTGCTGGGTCAGTTTCTGCTGCCATCGCTTGCAGGATTGGTTGTATCCAGGGGGCGTTGCGATTTTTTTCCCATACTGTTGGGACCAAAGTTTTGCGGCCTGGGGTTTTTTCGTATGGCGCTCCTACTTCATCTCGAATGATATCTCTTTGGGTGTTGTATTTTGTGTAGAAGTCGTCGACTTTGCCACGCAAATTCGAAATGGCGGATTGCAGTTCGTTGTTTTCCTTCATCGTGGCAATAACATCATTCACTGGAAGACGCTCTCCAGTTAAGACATCTACTGTTTCAAGATTGTCTAAATTGAAAATTACTTTGGCGGTATGGTCACCATATCCACCAATGCGAATTCCACCAGCATATTGGATGCCATCGTAGCCAAGTTCTTTTAATGTGGCGTTGAGTGCCACATCCGTAAGGAAGTTCCCATCTGCGTCTAGACCTATATTTGCAGGTCGCGGAGCATGGAAGTTTTCTTTGATTGCGTTCCAATATCGCCTACCGACCTCTAAAGGAGTGCCAGTTGTGTCAATTTGTAATAGTTTTGCAAATTGTTGGAATGTTTTTAATTCGTTTCTTACAGGACTAAATGTTGATTCAGTTGAAAACAGTGTTTGAAGTTCTTCGAATTTTTCTGGCGATACATAATCTTTTGGTACTGTGCGCCTAAAAATGTCTATGAATTCGTTGTAATCCATTTCTTCAACATTGAGTTGTAGAAGTCGACCCAGTTTGCCAAGTTCTCTTGTTCTATAACCAGCCAGTCCTTTTCCTGCCCCTTGCGCCATCAACGATGTGGTGTCATATTTAACAAACTGTGCTGTCGATGGAGAACGAGAATATTCGTATAGAAATTTTTCAAAATCAAAGTTTATAAATCCATCTAACTTAAAGTTTGGATTAGAAAGATTTTTGGCCAATTCTTGTGGCGTGGAATCAAGGTCTATTAACTGGTTGCGGTAGTTTGTTAGTTCTGTATACCTTCTTCCAGATTTGGTTTCATGCAGATAGAATGGGTCTGCTTCACCAGCCAACATCTGATAGGGGCTTAAACTGTATGGGCCACTGATAGTTGGTCTATCAAATGGGAACCTTTGCATCGTTCGAATTATGTTTGCTGGAGCAGAAGGTATATTAAATTTTTTATTTATGTAGTCAATAATTTCAAGTGATAGAGGTTCTTCTCCGTCAAGAAGATTTGGTTGGTACCCTTCTTTCCACTGAAATCTTGTAATACTTCCAGCCTCTGTATCACCCATGCCTGGTATTGCAGTAACGGGCGCGGCACGAGAGGTCCCAGGTGGGAGTTCAACATTATAAGAAGAACTAAATTCGGAAGGAGTGACAAGTGTGAAATAACTTTCGGGAGATGTTTCTTTGTAATTCAAATACGATGTGGCGACCATCGGGTTGTCAGTCACATATATGCCAGGACCAAAAAGATTAACCGCTGTAGAAGGGTATCGTGGGTCGTCGATGGCTACAAGTTCACCCATGTCAACCATTTTGGAACCGTGGAACATCGCTCCTTCTTGGCGCATAAGCGATTTGGCTTTTGCTTGTACTTCTGGTGCTAACTGTGTGGCACGGAACTCTATGTCGTTAAACACCACAAGTGTTGTGTCTATGTTTGTCATCAGTTCTTGCATTTGTGCTGATGCTTGTTGTGCTGCTGGTGTTGCTCGTTCTGTGCGTACACGGCGAATTAGGTTTCCGTCTGCGTCTAGGACTTCGACGAATTGTTGGCCTCGTCGTGCTGCCCAGTCGTCTGCTTTGCCCCACCAATAGTTTTTTAGTCTGTCTGTGAGTGGTGGAACGATTTTGCGTAGGTCGTCGTAACTGTAGGCGAAGGCGCTGGCCATGTCTTTTGCGCCACGGTACAGTCCTTTGACTTGTCCTGGTAGGCGCTTAAGGTCCCTGAATGAGAAGGTGGGGTCTGCTTTTAGATAGGCGGCCATGTCTGTGATGCCTGTGCCTATGTTGTAGATTGTTGAACCTTCTTCAACTACACCCATTTCGGTTAGGGGACCGAACAATGCTCGACCTGGTGTGAGAACTAGACCACCTGATGTTGTGGGTCTGGCTCTTTGCTGAACTTTGAGCATTTCTTCTTCGGCTTTGCCACGAATGGAAAACCCTGAGCCAAACAAATCTTCGTAACTGTATTTGCCGTAGCCTTCTTCGCTAAACAAATATTTTGCGCTTTGATTTATTAACTGGCCAAACTCTGTTGAAAGTATCGGTTGCCCTATAAACTGTTCAACGAGGCTGCCTGTTGGTTTTTTTTCTACGCCAGGAAAACCCGTATGGTTAAGGGCAGCCATAGTAAAGTTAATCGTTAACTGCGGAGCAAAAGATGTTCCCGCCTGAGCGCCTTGAACTGCTGCCTTGAAAAAACTGTATCCCTTACCAATACCAGCGCCGATAAAATCTTCGGCTGCTTCTGGTGTAAGAAAGTCTGCAACATTAGAAGGGATGTCAACAATTTCTGAACCAACTTTTTTGACAGCACCAGCAACATCTTTAGCGCCATCCCAAATATCGCCCCAACCAAAAGTTGGGCGTTGCGGCTGATTAAAAAACGCTGGTTTATAGGCTGTTATACCGTTAGACATATCGCCTCATATTCTTCGAAGGGGCAACATTCATCTTTGCCATCCGTTCACCAACTATTCGACCCACTTCTGGAAGAATATCATCTGCATCGTTCAACACTAGGGATGCCAAAATTTGTGCATCCACCCACGGATACGCTGCATATGCCTGCCCCAACCTGTCGGCATGGTCCACCGTATACATTTCTGCGTACCGTTTCCTGCGTTCTACCTTTCCTTTTAATTCTTGGTAGATATCTTGTATGTTGTATTGTCTTGGTTGGCGTATCATCCGTTATCCAAAATTTCCAGCAACGCTAAAAGGTTCGGGTTTGGGTACATCGCAGCAATAGTGCGTACCCGTTCTCTGATGTCTTGGGCTGAACCTACTGTTGGAACAAATTTGGTTGACAAAACATTTGACCCTGGGCCTGGGCCGAAGTCCATTCCTGCGGTCATTGGTTCTTGAGGGCGTTCCGTTGGTGCGCCGATAGGGGTTACGGGTGTCATTTCGGTTGGTGGTGTTCCCATTGGGACAGCCCGTTGTGCTGCTATTTGTTTTCCTGCTTCACCGTAGGTTTGGCCTGTGGCGGCTTTTGCGGCAAGAGTCGCAGGGTTGCGTAAATCTGAACGGTTCGGGTACTCAGCCATATCATCCCAACCTTCCTGCTAGTGAAAGAACAGAACCTGGTGTGCCTGGTGCTTGGGCTGCGCCTGCCGCACCTGGGCCGCCTGGGCCTAACGCACCAAGTAACTGGTCAAGTGACGGCTGGCCGCCACCTTGCGTTGGTTGTTCCATGCCCATTCCAGGCATTGACAAACCTGGCATTGTTTCTGGTGCGCCTTGTGGGGCTTGTGCCGCTTGGCGTTCTTGTGCGCGTTTCTGTGCGGCTTCGATTGCTTCAGCAAGGTTCATTTTGTCTGTTGCCACCATTCTTGCGATATAAGCCAAATCAGCGGGTTGATATGGTCCATTCGGGTCGGCTGCTTGGGATTGGAGACTGGAAAGCAGGGCTGCTTCCACACCTTCCGCAACGATGCGGTCATGTTCAAGTTCTGGGTCGGTGATGAGTGGGTCTGCTTCACGGGCCGATTCTTTGGACATAAGTCCCGTACCAAGTCTTTGGCCAAGTCCGACGATGAGGGCATTAACATCAGACCCCGACGACGGGTACGAAACATAGTGGAAGTCTGTTTCCCAAATTTTGTTTGGAACATAGTCAACCTTTGCGTTTGTTTGTTTGCCTGCAATAAAGAATGATTTGGGTTGGTCACCCCAGTAGGCTTTTTCGATTCCGATAGCGATACGGTCTTCTTCGAAGATGGATGCTTCGAAAATCTTTTGTGCTTCTTGTACTTTGAAGTCAACTGTTGCTGCCAGTACGGTTTCGCCACGGCGACCTGTACGAATGTTGGATGCGGATTCTCCACCGAATTCTGCGGGGATTCCACCTTCGAGCCGTTCTTGGCGTTCGAGGCGGTCCATCGCTACATCGGTTTTGTAACCTGGGTTGGTTTGCAACTGTTGAATGTCGCCACCTTTGACAACACCCAACTGTCCTAGTTTGCCGTCTGCGGTTTGGATGATTTCAGGGTTTTCTCCTGGGCGAGCAATCAGGTATTCATCTGGGAAGATACCACGCTCAATAGCGATTTCGGTGAGGGCTTGGAGCCGTGCGCGGGTGTAGAACATCCCAACCATGTTGTCGAATTGGCCGCGTACTTCGTCGAGGGTGATTCGGCGTGGTACTACTGCTAATGGCATACCTGTGCGATTAGGGATGCGCTCCAGTTCCACCGCTTCCATCCAGCCTGTGTCTGAGTGGGTGCCATCGTCAGCGCCCATAGCCACAAGCACGAGTTCGTTTCCACAAACATATTCGAGAATTCGGTAACGCGAATCTGCTGTGACTTTACCCATGTTGAGATTGGAGACTTGTGAACCATAGTTTTTGAGAAGCCACGACGCATCTTTGACATAGGTGAATATTACATTCTCTGGCACAATGTCGTCAGGGTCTTCAGTGAAAGCAGGGTAGGTGTCTAGCGGGTTGCGTACCTGCCAGGTGGGCATATTCTTTTTGAAGTCTGGTTTCAATACGATTGGGCTGGTGCCGTATGCAAGTAGCAGTCGGGCGCGGCGACGCATTTTAAGGTCGAAACGGTTGTGGTCCCACATGGATTCCATAGCGCGTTTACGCATACGAGCCATTTTGGCTGATTGTTCCACACCATCTTTAAGGGGTGGGAAGTATGGGGATGGGAGAACAGATGCTACACGCATAGCCATCTGGTCAATACCTTGGGTGGCCAGGTTTGCTACTGATGCACGGGCGTTACGGTCCAATTCGTTTAACGGTACGATTAGTTCGCCGCGTGTCATTTCACGGACTTCACGCATACGCTCCATAACTGGTCCCGTAGCCTTTTTACGGGCGGTGAACATCGCCACTATTTCTTCGACAGTCCTCATCCAGTTCTCCACTATTAGTTTGTCATAGTATAAACCACTAATTGTATTTAGAAATGGTTACATCCAAGATGGTCGCCACATTCGGGGTGGTGGTTTCACTCCTGTGAGCGACGGTGCGTGTAATTCTGCGAACCAATGTGCCATCACAAGGTCGGTTCCTCGTTTTTTGTCACGGGTCCAGGTTGTCATTTCGTCTAGGAACGCAAGAGTTTTCCAGTTGTCTCGCATTGTTGGTAGCCGTATTTGTCCTGTGCGCCATAGTGGGGGCAGTAATGCTTCTACTCCTAGGGTTTCGTCTATTTTGTTGCGGTGAGTGGTGTGTGGTACGACATTAACTCTGTGTAAGGCTTGCCATCTGCGAACAAAATCGTGGGCCAACAGGAATCTTTGGGCTGCGTTTACTTCAATTATCCAATGTGTTATTGGATATCCCAGGTTTGCTGACCTGTGTTGCCAGTCATCCATGATTCCTGAGTATTCACCTGTGCCAACAGAGTAGCCAAGTAGTTCTTCTGCTGTGAGTTTGCAGCGTTCGAGGTCTATTAGGTATCTGAGGTTTGTTTTGGGTTGGTATAGCCACCATTGAACAGCCCAAAATTCGGATGGTGAAGGGTCTACAGAGGCAATAGAAATTATTGGTTGGTGTAGGTGGGGTGGTATGTAGCCTGGTTTTCTGTCGTTGTCGATGCAGCCTGGGTATTGTACGCCGTCTGAGCCTATTCCGCCTGTGGCCCAGGTTCGTTCGATGAGGTAGTTTCCTGCGTCGAGGTCTTCTTGTTGGTATACGACTTTGAATTTGTTGGGGTTGGAGTGTCGTATGAACGAAAGGTCTTTCCAGGATAGGCGGTGTGGGTCCAGTAGGGGTCCTTGCGGCCAGGGTTGGGAATCCCTTCGGCGCGATTTCGGGCCATCATCAAGTTCTTCATAATATGCTTTATAAACCAGGTGGTGATATTTTTTCTTTTTAACTGGTTCTTTAGTTTGTTGTAGTTTGTCGAGAAGTGTGACATCTTCTCCATCGTAGTCGTCGTCGAAGTCGTCGTATGTTTCTTTGGATAGGCAGTGGGCGTATAGGTCTGCTGGTCCTAGTCTTTGTCCTACTACTGCTAGTAGGCCGCCTGGGTCTACGCGGGCTTCTGCTACGGAGTCCCAGCGTTCTATGAGTTTGTCTCTGGCTGCGGATTCTTTGGCGTTTTCTGGGCCTGCCACATCGTCGAATAGGCATAGGTCGGCGCGGTGTCCGATGAATTCTGCTTCGATTCCGTATGCGGATACGGTTGGTTCTTTGTTGTCTAGACCGCCGACACCTAGTTGTTCGACAATGAATTCTTCTGCTCGCCATAGGCCGCCGCTGGCTGCTGGTTTGAATCTGCCGTAGTCGTGGGCGAGGCAGGCTTCAGCGTTTAGGGCTAACCCTTTCTTTACCAGTTCGGGGTCTGGTTCTAGTGGGAAGGGTCGTTCTAAGGTTTCGCGGATTCGGCGGGAGTATTGTTTGGCCATTGACGCAGAAATAGAACCAATCATGATTCGGATGGCACGGTTTCGTACTATGACCCATACTGCGACATCATGCCATAGGGTTGATTTGCCTGCACCTGGGGCAACATTGACGACACAGAATTCTTTTTCTGGGGATTCCAACCATTTAACAATCTGTAAGGCAGCGTCTACCTGCCACGGTGACGGGACTCGACCCAAATATCTGCGACGGAAGTAGTCGAAATCTTCTAAACCGCGTTTTGCTTCGTCTGATAAATCACCGTATTGGCGTACTGCTGGTAAGTCTATTGCTTCGGTGATGGCTTGTTTATATGCGTCAGCGTCGCGGCCACCAGTTACTTTAGATTTGCGTACCCCTAGGTCGGCTGCTTTTATTTCTGCCCCTACTTGTTTGGCTTTAGCATCCCATTTTTGGCCTGTGTTGACATGGATGCCAACCATCGCTGAGGCTTCTTTGATGGTTAGGCCGCTGGAGCGTAAGGCAAAAAACTTGGCACGGATTTCTGCTGGCAGTTTACGTCTGCCCGAAAACTCATTGCCCATAGTTTGCTAGTTTCTCCAATCGGTGTATCTCCGACTGTAGTTCACGGTTTTCTGCCCGTAGGCGTTCAATCTCATCAGCGGCTTGACCGTTGATATGCCATGAATCGCAATAATCGCAGTCCAACTTTGAATCCCGTAGTCGGGTCACAATGTCATCCTGTGTCGCTCTCATATATGCGCCCCGCATCTCATCCCAATCCATCACATCATCCTTCCGTAAATCCCAAAAATTAGCACCCGAATACTTCCACCATCGAGGCAACATCATTTACCCTTCCCGTGTCGTTTCCTATCTAACCACAAAGTCACACCCAGATTCAACAACCCTATAAACCAGCCAACAAAATATTTCAACAAAAACTCTTTCGGTACCGTTGCATCATACCATCATAGGTGTATCATGTTCCCAGGGTTGAGCCACAGGGTAACCCTTCCCCTGTTGGCTCCCCACCCTATTTACAATCTGACGAACCACACAAGTGGGGGAGCAAGTCCTAGACCCTGGATGAAACGATGAATACGCCAGGAACGGAAACAGCGGCCAGAAATGGGGACCGACCTCTATTCATCAAAACTGCCACAAGTACCCCACCCAGACGGGGGGCGAAAATGATACAGACAGAGGTAACAAGAATTTAAGAAATTCAGGTGTCGGCTAAAAACATTTGGTCACGGCCACCTACAGAACAAAACTGTAAAGCGTGGGGGGGAACCAAAAACCAGCACCACACCAAACAACTACCGCGCCCCTACACGGGGCTTGCTACCAAAAAACCCAAACAACCCACCACACAAGTCCAACCCCCAACCACCCACAAAACAAACAACACACAAAAACACCAAAAACAACCAACCCCCCTCAAAAGCAAAAACCCCAAACACAACCCAACCAAACACCCGACAACAAAGCACCCCCAGGTGCTGCGTTAGAACAACCCCAACCCCAAACAAAACAATGAATATCTCAAAAACCTTATACAATATAGGGGGGCGGGGTGCCTCGGCATATGCCCCAGTTTATGCTATTGTATGTTTCTGTAATATGGTTACATTGTAACGAAGGAATACTACCGATAGGTAACCTACCGTCAGGTAACTTAGACCCTAATTGTAACGGTACCACAAAAATAGTGAAAACTTGTTAGGTCTGCCTAACATCCTTTTGTTACTTGTTGGTAACTTGACATGGCTAGTTGTGTGTGGTAGTGCGTACATATGTTCGTGTTTGTGGTGTGACGAATGTCACATGGTTTACTATTGACAAGGGTAGTTGGGGCTAGTAAAGTAGATTAGGTAAGGTTGAGTGAGTGAGAAGGGCTAGAAGAAATTCTAGGAATCTTGCGAATTGACTTGACAAGGGTAGTTAGGTTTAGTAAGGTCAAAGGGTAAGGGAAATACAAGAAAGGGAAACATGACTAGGAAAGATTACGAGAAAATAGCCGCCGAAATTTGGTTAGTCCGTCTCATGGCTAATAGTGACCAAGTAACTTTAGATAGGGTGGCTAGTTGTTTGGCCGTAGTATTCAAGGAAGATAATCCACGCTTCCAGATGGATAAATTTTTAGAGGCTTGTCGATTCTAACAAGTCTCACCCTTAGTCCGATATAGTCGGCGCAGGCTCATGACCTACTAAGGGACTATGTTCCACATGGAACATTACAACGAAGGGAAACAATGCTAGAACAATTAGAAGTAACTGTCATTCACGATGACTACCTTATTCTCTATAGGTACATAGGTGACGCTAACACTAAATGGCGTAGCATATTCGTGCATGGTGAGGATGAGGCTAAGGAATTTATCGCCACAATTAACGAGATAGGGAAATAGAAGGGAAACAACTAATGGAAACATACATAAGCGCACATATGCGCCTAATAGAAGATACTGACGGCAACATAATCGACGCAGACTATTTCTGTAGCGATTCATGCCACCAAAATTATTGCCTAATTTATAAAATACCTTATGAAGGATGGAACGGTTGCCACGAGGTTATGGCACCACAAGTATGCGAAAATTGTAAGAAGGAAATTTAGAAGGGAAAAATAATGACATACACACAACAACAATTAGAAGAACTAGAGAACTATTGCGACGAGGAGAGGATTCTCTATGACGCATTTAGGGCATACCTAGACAACATCCATGACCCAGAAGACTGGGCAGAACATAAAGGAAACTTTGAGGATGATTATGTAGGTGAATATTCTGATGGTGCAGAATTCGCTTATCAGATAGTGGATGACCTATACAACATTAACGAAGACTTGCGACACTATTTTGACTATGACGCTTATTGGAGAGACTTACTTTATGGTGGCGATTATTGGATTAGCGATGACGGCCATATTTTTAGAGGATAACTAGAAAGGGAAATAGAAATGGAAACAATATTTAAGGATAAGGAATTCATAATCGTAGTGAAACGAGGCTTGGAATTTGAGACTTCCGAATTAGACCACGCATTAAAAATTTTTGGTGAATGGTTTTCCAAAGGGTACACAGATACCGTGATTAAGGTTAGGAATACAAAATTACATTGGGATTATTTAGAAGGGAAATAGAAATGGCATACGGATACTTAAATGACATAATGAAACTGGCACCAAAATATGCACAAGGCTTGGTACTGACTTTACAACTACGCCACGCCGAACAATTTAATTCTAAGAGTGATTACCATTTAGGATATCGGCAAGCGTTATCGGATGTCTATGACTTGGCACAAGAAGAATCTAGAACGGGAAAGGACATTAACTAATAAACTTGACAAGGCTAGTTAGGTAGTGTAAAGTAGTTATCAGTAAGGGAATGTTCCACATGGAACAATTACGAAGGGAAATAGAAATGGATAAGAAGGTTAAGTGTTCATGTTGTGGCACGATGGTAGATAGTTTGGCTATCTTCCCAAACGATATGTGTTTATCGTGCTATGCGATGGAACAAGACGCAAGGGAAAAGGCTATCGGTACTGTCCGATACATGGAAGAATTAAGACTAACAATACTAGGGACATTTGGTAGTCCCGTGAAGGGAAGGAAATAATGGCAACGATGAAGGAAATTTATTTAGAGGCTTGGCATAGAGGCTATGACGGAGGCTTGGCAGATAAGGATAAAGGCTATGTCAATGACAGTCCTTTATCTGGGGAATGGGCAGGGGAATCTATTCCCGAATTGTTAGGTGACCTAATCACGCAAGCGATGAACACAGGAATTAGTGTGCTAATGGATATCGACGAAGACCACATTATTCAGGAATTGTGTGACGAATATGAGGATGGATATTTTGAGGCTAACGATATTGAAAGGGTATACGAATGAGTAAGTACACAGTGAAAACAACAGAAACTATCTACCATACATATGAGTTTGAGGCCAATTCTGAGGATGAGGTTTGGGATATGTTGCAAAACTTGTCCGATGAACAACTACAAAACGATGACCTATATGGTGAACAATTTTTCGAGGTTACAGAAATTACAAAGGAAGGGAATGAAGGATGAAGGCTAGTGAATTAGCAAATACGGTAGGGAAGGTAGGCGTACTGAGAGTATCGGGAACAGCACTACTATTTGATGTGAAGGTATGTGACGCACGGTATAGGTACGGCCATCTAGATTATTTGGTGTCACCTATCGCTGGTGGTGGTGAGACTTGGCACCAAAGTGACCAAATTACTTTTCACGATACAACTACAGAAGGGATAGAAGGATGAATAAATATACGATAGTTGTAGAAGAAATTATCTTTCACACTTACAAGGTAGAGGCAGTGTCAGAAGATGAGGCTATGCACAAGATAGGTGAATCCCAATGTGGCAACGATGAGTTTCTAATCGGTAGTCAGGGTACATGGAATACATATTATGAAGTAGAGAATGTAGAAGGGAATGAAGGATGATTACTGAGGCTAAAACTATTTGGGAATTCTTGGAAGAAGAACATCCCAAGGCTAAGGGAACTAATGCGTTGTTTCAATGGTCATTGAATTATGACTACGACATACGACCTTTTAATTTGTTTCTTGACTTAATCGGATGGTCGGCAGAACATTATGGTTCACCTATCTTTGATATGACTACGGTACATATGACGGTAGGTTACATGGAAGCCGATTATCTGGGTGACGCATTGAAGGAATGGGCAGATGACCCACATAGCGTTGAGTCTTGGATTGAAACTCTTATGGGATTAGAGGACTAGACATGAAATATATGAATGTGAGTAAGACTGTTACCTATGACATCGAACAAGTACGGGAATCCATGAAAGATTTGGGTATGGATTGTGACAGCGATGAGGATTTGATTGCGATGATAGAAGGATTTGTGGTTGATGATTTTCGTGGTGACAGTAAAGATTTGTATTGGGTAGATGATGAAGGGAACGAATGGTGAAGATTAGAAAGTATCGTGTGGTGGACTATCGCAAATGGGATAGGGCTAAATGCACAGTGTTGGTAGTGTTGGTGGTGGTCACCTATATGATGATGTTGTACGACAACGGTACACATGACAAGATTGGTGTGTCATCGTGGGCATTGGTTCCGCTTGTTCCAGCAGGTTTGTTGGCGTGGAATCTTTTTATTAAAGAAGGGAAAAAGAAATGATAGATATTAACTACAACAAATTACAGGAAGCCTTGTGGCAAGCAGAAAGAGCATTGGGTGACTGGGTTATGTGTGGCTATTGTGACGATAGCGCATTGTCCATACTGCGTACATTGAAGTTAGACTTGGAATACGCACACAAAGCGTGGTCTAATTTGGACACTGTTACGATTATTGTGGAACGGTAGAAGGGAAACGGACATGAACGACAGTCACACTTGGGCAGAATACGAAGGGGATGTGGTCTGCATAGTATGTGATAGCAGGCCATGGGGAAAGTCTGCGAAGGAACCATGTGAATCGGAGACTGAGTAAAGTCTTAGAGGTTACCATCCGAAGATACCCCAAGTCAGTCTTACCAATACCACGCATACTGTTCATAGCAGTACGGCAACATGGTGATGTGGTCATAGGATATTGGGCAGGGTATCATCCACGAAGGAAACACACACGGCTGGTGACCAAAGACAAAGCGTGGTGTGCGAGCAGACGGCAGATGAAATCGGCAATCAAAGGAAACAACCTAGAAGGTTATCTGACTGTTCGTTTCTGTTGTATAGAATTACTTGGTGTAAGGTTTGCGCCACACAGAAGGTGAATGGTTGTCCTCTACTTGTTGGCGTGTAATGTCATCCTCGTACAGTCTGATGATATGGATACATGGGTCATTACCGTTCAACCATTGTTCTTCTTCCGCTGGCGTTTCTGGCATACCGTCATGCGTGTAACACACAGCAGGGCCACACCATCCACTATCCATCCCGTACTGTAGCCAGTCAAGGTAATTCATCTTCTTGCGTTTCATTTTGTTCCTTTCTTGTAAGACTTAATGCGTTGATAGTTCGCTGACACACAAGGCTGGCAACGGCAACCTCGTGTCCACATCGAGCGTGTACCATGCACAGCAGTACCGAACGACTGGGTGGAGTAGCGACGGTACTTGCGTTCCGCTGGTGTTTCCCCTGCCCACATACCGAACGGTAGGACATCTGGTTGTGCTTCTTGTTCGTCACAGTAGGCACGGCATTGTTGCACCACGGGACATGACGCACATATCGCACGGGCTGGTCGCCATGCGGCGACACTGTTCCCTTGAATCTCAGGGAAGAATACTGTTGTTGGTACCCCTAGGCAGGCTCTTGCCCGTCTCCAGTCGAATTTTACGGCGTTCAAGTTGGCGTTCACGAGGAGACATACCCCCAAATAATCCGTGTGCTATATAGTTTTCGATTGCGTATTGTCGGCAGTCCAACAGTACGGGGCAGGTGTCGCATAGTTTTCTCCCTTCACGGTATGCGTCTTTGGTGTCTGCGTCTGAGAAAAAGTAGTAGGTTGGTGCATCTATGCAGGCTGCGTGTTTAGTCCACGGGCCTGCTTTTTTGTACAGTATCGGTAGTTGATACGGGTCCTCAGAAGGGTTCGTCTGTTCCATATTGCACCGTTCCCTTGGCTGGTTGGGTGCCTCGTTCGCTGACGGCGACATCATATTTAACTGACACACCTACTTCGTTGGCGATGATTTGCACACGATAGTTTTTCTTGCCATCTTTTTCGTAACTGGTTTTTTCCAGTCTGCCGATGACAATAACTCTGGTTCCTTTGGGGCATGACGCTGCGATGTTTTCTGCTTCGGCTCCGAACGCTACACAGTCATGCCATGTTGTTTCTTTTTCTTTGTCTGCGCCTTTAAGCATGGTGGTGCCGACTGAGAATGACAGTACGGCTTTGCCTGCTTGGCTGAATCGAAGTTCGGGTTCTTGTCCGATGTTACCTACGATGTGAATGTTGTTCATTGTTCCTTCTTGGTTAGTGGCAGGTGCCTGTTTGCTTTTTTCTTGCAGGAGTGCGACGGCGGTTCTAAGGGTGTTATGTAAAGAGTGATGTTTTGTCCACATGATTTACATTCCCATTCTGTTTTCACCGTTGTCACCCCCAATAGATTTCGTAAGTTGGTTCTCCAGCATACTTCAGGCAGTTGTTGTTTGACAAGCCTTTTGGTGGTATGAATTTGCCTGCCTGGGTTGTGTACCCGTATATGGTTTTGCGTAAGTAGATAACTTTTTGTTGGTCGTAGGTTGTTTCGTTAGCCCAGAATGTGCCTGTGAGTTCGCGGCCACCGTAGTACTCGAAGGTTCCCGACCCGTTGGCCGTTGTCCAGAATCCAAACGCTCCACGGAATGTGGCATTGGGTCCGTATGCTTCGCTTGCGTTGCCGATGTGGGCGGGGTCTTGGCTCGTTTCGCATTGTGCTATCGCTTCCATGAATTTGTGGGTGAAGATTTGTTTCCCTAAGAATTCTTTGTACGGGTTGTTGATGAGGTCCCATATGTGAATGAGTTGTGCGCCAACTCTGTAGGTTTCAGCCAGGTTTTCAACTTGTGGGTTGGGTGCTGGACTGGTGGGTGCTGTTGCTATGTGGGCTTCAGCAGTTAGGTTGCTTGCCGCAAACAGGGCGACGGTTAGCAAGATGGTCTTCCGTAAACGAGTCATTGAGACTCCTTTCGTGAATGTTAGATATCGAAGCGGAACTTAGATTTTTCTAGTTCTAGTGCGGCGGTTAGTAAGCCGATGGTTGATGTTGCTCGCTGGTTTTCCAGGCCAGTAAAGATGAGGTGGTCTTCACCTCTGTCGTCTACATAGTTTACTACAAGGGTGTAGCCGACTATGACTCCAGGGATTTCTTCGGAGATTGCGTCGAGGATGAAGTCGTTATCCATTCATGTACCCTAGCAGGTCAGTCCCTGTACTGCCATTCGGCGAGGTCTGCTCCGTCTGGGCCGTTGTCGCAGACACATTCTTCTTCTTCACATTCTTCGCAGGGTTCGTCACCGTTTCCTTCTACTATGTTGAGTAGCCAGGTGTCGTAGTCGGTTCCCATTGTTAGTCCCTTCTATTAGTGGTGTTAATCTTTTTTACTAAGTAACGCTGATAGTGCTTCTTCTGCGTCGATTACTTTCTGTTGTATCCACGGGTCTGCTGATGCGACATGGCGAATGACATCACGGATGTTCACAAGTGTTTGTCTTGGTACAGCAACGGTGCGTGGTGGCCGTTTGGTTGTCATGTTCGGTCCTTCTTAATTTCGTTCAACAATATTTCGAGTGGCATGACAGCATACCATTCTGCTGGGTTGGTTGTGCCTTTCTTTTTGGCGACAACAAATCCAAAGTCTGCGTTTGCGTTTACCATTTCTTGTTGTAGTTCTTTGACCCATTCTGCGAGTGTAAGTTTGGCGTGGTTCTTCACCTCGATAACTACACCTGGGATTCCTGTGATGTCACCTTTGTCGTTGATGCCGTGAAGCGCACGGCGTTCAGCGTGGATGAATCCGTTGTCTTGCAGGTAGCGCACGACTGCTGTTTCTGCTGCTGTGCCTTTGGCTCGTTGTTTGCTCATCGCTTTGGACCATTACGAAAATGTTCTGATACTACTGTTGCAGTAAAGATGATGAGGGCAAGGCCATGAAACACAATCAGTATGTCAACCATCGGTGGTTTTCTTTTCGATGTCACGCTTCAAGGTGTCAATCATAACCAATGCTTCTTCTGTGGTCAATTCCACAATGTCACGCAGGTCACGGCCCGTGGTGAAGGCCGCTACCGACAGCAGGCCATCGTGGTCTAATCCAAGTTTGCCTTGTGCAAGTGACAGTTCTCGTATCTGTGCTTTGCTGATACCACCTGGACTTACTGGTGTTGGTTCGGCTGGTGCGGCGACAGCATCTTTGAACAGTGTGCGTAGTTTGTTGAAGTCTGCTTCGGTTAGTTCGTTTGAGGGCTTACCGATTTGTGTGAGCAAAGTATCTGGGTCAATGTTCTTGTCGGTGCAGGCTTTAACAAATTTGTCGTAGTCAGATTTTGCTACAAGTTTTGGTGGTTCAGGTTTGGTGAGGTCTTCCCATTCTTGTTTGGTCCACAGTGACAGACAGATACCGAATCGCATAGCGGCGTTACGCAGGAAGTCTGATACAAGTTCTTTGTCGAGGTCTGGTTTGTGTGCTTCACATGAACCGACAGCAACACGGGTGGTGCCGTGAATGGTGAGGCGACCCCACATGGTTGCCATTTCAACTTCCATGTTGGAACCGCCACGCTTCACTGTTCCTTTATGAATGTGAATAGCGGGTCTGCCTTCAATCCAGTCGCATGGTTCCCATGTCCACATCGGGTCCACTTCGATAAGGATTCGGGTGATGTCAGCATGACCAACAAAGTCGAGACTTGCTCCACCTTTTTCTAGTTTGCCGACAATCTTTTTATCTGGTACTGCCCAATCGTTGAGGGCTTTCAATAACGGATGTTCCATTTCACTTTCCCTTTCTTGTTATGCGAAGCACACGGAATGTGCTGTTCTTTTCAAACCTTTTTACCAAATCGGGGTGGGCTAAAGCAAGTCCCTTTGTGTCCACGCTAGTGCGGGTTTGTTGTTTCCAGGTGACAATAGTATCACCGTTCAAGGTACCTACTGTTGCGCCACCTAAGTGTTCTGCGATGAGTGCTTTCACTTTGTCTTCTTCCTGTTCCCAATGTGTCTTGTGGGTTTTTGCTTTGTCCAGTAGGTCTAATAGTTCAACGATGTTTTCGTTGAGTTCAACTGTTTCGTTGTGGGCTTCAGGATAAATCTTTCCCATGTGGTCGTATCCGAATTGCACACCTTCGGGTAGTTGGCCACGGTTGATAGCGATAAGGAATTCTTTCGCTGCTTCAATGTGGTTGCGTTTCGTTTCCCAGTCCACATATTGAATGTGATGATGCAAGGTTTGTGTCTTGTCGAACACCCACCAATGCACCTGAGTTTCGTCGGCGCACAGTGCCTGTTGTACACCTTGGTAGTACCAGTGTGGTGGCAGAGTTCCTGTCCATTCGTTTGTGGTGGTTTTGAATTCGTGGATGGATAGGTCTTCGCTTCGGCCATCGAGGGTTGCGATAAGGTGCGCCGCTTCTTGGTCATAGCAGTACAGTAGTCCTGGTACTTGGATACGCATACCGTACATATCGCTAGCCCATTGACGGATGGGTTCTTCCAGGCGGTTGCCTCGTTCCATCGCTTGTGTTGGTGCTTGTGGTGTTGGCGGTTTCGGTGCTAACAGTTCTGCTGTTAGGTCGGAGATGCTTTTGTATGGGTGTAAACCGTAGATGGCTGCACACTCTGATGCCGCTAACCGTTTCTCACCTGTTTCTGTTTCCCATCGGACCGCTAACCATTCGGCAGAACCGTGGGGTGGTTTGTGAATTACGCTGTTCATGTTCCCTTCTTTCTACCCTGTAGGTGTTACAGAGTTTTGTGGTTGAATTCTTTTGTTGATGCCAACCTTGTTACCGACTTTATCATTACTGAAGGTATGTGGCAAACATTTGACACCATCTCTGGTGGCCATTCGTCATCGTGGATGTATCCCGATACGAGGGTGATGTGTTCTGGTAGGACATTCGGCCAGATGAATCCGACATTCAATGCCATTGTTGGTTCAGGTTGGTAGTCATCTACTGGGGTCCAGCCTGTGTCACCGTCGAACGCATCCACCCATGAGACTGCAACAAGTTCCCATTCGTTATCTGTCGTCATAGGTTTTATCCTTGGTTGGTTCGGTGTCTCGTTCGCCGCGGGTCCCGCAGATAAGACATCGTTGTGCTTCCCGTTCGGGCCAGGTTGTGTCACATATTGGGCAGATTAGCCATGCTTCCATACTGTTTCCCACGATACATCATTTGGCCGTCACGGATGGGGACAAGTTCCAGATGGAACGGAGAATCCCCTTCTTGGTAGGTGACCACAGCCAGCCCTTGTTGCCAGTTTTCGGTCACTGTGAGTGGTCTTCCGTCTAGGTCTATGCCACCTTTGGTTGAGGGGACAGCCCCATCTACACGGGCGAGGCATCCTGCTGAGGCTGCGAGGATGGTTTTGGGTCCATCCCAATCTTCACGGGTTTGTTCTGCCCATTCTCTACGGTGGACATGGCCGTATAGTACGGATGTTTTCTCATGTTGTAGGTATTGGTGGGCGGTGGAGCCGTTGGATTTGGCTTTGCTTCCGTGGATACAGCGCAGTTTCTGGTTCACCCATACTTGTCCTGCTGGGTATCCTGGGACATATTCGATGTTGTGTTCATCGAAACGGCATAGGAATGGGACAGATAGAACAGGCCAGGATTCTGGTGCGTTGCCTCGTTTCAAACCGAAAGCGGCTGATGCGTTGTCTATCAGGTAGTTGACCAGTCGTTCTTCGTGGTTGCCTGCCAGCCAGTAGATTTTGGCTTCGGGTGAAGCGGCTCGAAGTTGGGCGCTCATGGTTGTGGCATAGTCAATGGCTGCTTGGGTGGTTCGTTGGAACGCTGGGGACAGCCTGTATTTACCCATTTCGGGTAGGTCTAGGTTGTCTCCGTGCATGACTATAAGGCTGGGTTTAACCTGTTTGATGAGGGCTATTGCCAGGTCTATCGCCACGGGGTCGTGAGTGGCCTCTAGGTTGCCGTCTGCTTGACGATAGTAGCCAATCTGCATATCGGGCAGGATGACCGCAGTGAGCCAATCCTGAGGCTTCTGAGAGGTTGCTTTAACTGGGGGCAGTTTGATGGCTGGACCCTGCTGGATGACTGGCCATTCAGGTCCTGTCTCCCAGGCTGGGGAAAACTGGACACCCATCAGGTCGTGGATTTCTGCTTCGCCTTCCTCATTTTTGGTGAGAGACTGGTATACAGATACCCGTTTGATTTGCCCGACCTCGTTGATGTCGATGCCTTGCCTGTCGAACAGGTCAACCAGTTTGCCTAACTTCTCCAGTTTGGCTGCCTTATCGGTAGCGGGTGGTGGGGTGATGTCTAGCGGCATACGCACTGACCTTTCAGGTGGCGACGCAAAACATTCTCTGCGACTTGGAAACCTTCTTTTGCTAACACTGCCCGTACCCAAGTGTATGTGTAACCTGCTTCCTGACCGATACGAGGGGCGATGCTGTTGAACGCTTCCAGGTCTTCGTCAGTCATGGCGGTAAGCATTTTGCCTACTACACACCGTTTAATTACACTTGGCTGGTTTGAGGCTATCTGGTCTTTTAATGACATTGTTACTCCCTTCTGTAGCCGTAGTTACATTGTTGTAGTTCTTCGGCAAGAAGTCAAGTATTAGTGGTCTTCGGCTTTGTGCTTTAGAAAATCTTCCTTCAAGGAGTCTAACTTCTCATCGTGTCTATCCAACTTGGTATCCATACGGCTAATGGTGTGCATCATCAAGTCGTTGGATTCGCCTGATTCGCGGCGGTGCCGTTGCAGTAAGGCCACCATGACAGCACCGACCAGGCCGATGAGGGCCACGGCGATGCCTTCGGGTATCATTCGTCATCCTCTGGCAAAGCCAAACAGAGACACAGGAATGAGCAGACTGCCACCAATGAAATCATTATCGGCACCATCAGTTGATGCCTAACATTTTTGTGAATTTAGCCCACTCACGCTTAACAAGTTTGGTTGGGTTATTTGCGTCGGCCAACTGCCAATGCCATGCCTCATATTCGGGATTTGGTTTCCACAAATATTTAGGTGGGCCTTGCAGGAAGATGCCATACTTGGGTGCGTTACGACACAACCAATCGTAGACAGGTCCTGTGATTAGAAAATCTTGGGCGCAGGCCCAGCCATGAGGACTTGTGCCAGGGCTTGCTGAGGGGCTGGCACCTTTGTTGAGGAAGTAGGTGCGCCCGTTGTATTGGCGTGTTATTTGTGGAACTCGACCTGTTGGTGTGAGCGAGTAACGGGAATAGAACAGGGCTTCTTGTCCTTCGAAGGAACGGTAACCACCTGACACTGCTTTCAGTTCGATACCGTCACGCTTGGCGTGGTCGTACATCAGGTTGCAGGCGAACACGAAACCGCCGTACCATTCGATATCGAACCAGCCTGTGCCACCGCACGATAGTTTGGCTAGTTTGTTGGCGGGTAGTTTGCCGTTGCCGTATTGTTCTAAACGCTGTGGTACTACTAGCCGTTTGTACGGGTGGCCTGGTGCGACGATGCCCACATCAGCCGCCTTCCACCGCTTTGGCTACTTCTTCTGTGGTGAGTCGGCCATCCATCGCAGAGTTGGCGAGGTTGTTTGCGACTGCGATTAGGTACATGACGAGGGTTGTTCCTGCTGTGACCCAGGTGGAGACATCGAAGATGAACGCTGTGGAGATTACGCCTAGTGCTACTGTCGTAAGATTGGCTGCGAACTTAACGGCGATTGCTTGAGATGACATTACAGTTTTCCTAGCAAGGAAACAGCAAAGAATGTGCTTGTGTCTGCCTTGGCGTTGAGTGCGCCCGTTGAGTTTTGATATACCTCAACATATATTTGTACGCCTAAATCAACTTGGGCTATTGTGGAACAGTTAAGAACATTATCCCCACCAGTAAAACCAGACATGGATGTTTCGGCAAGGATTGTGTTGATAGCAACATTCCAAATGCGGATTCTGCGGAAGCCTGTTGCATTGGCTCCGAATGTTACGCCAGCAGAAATAGCGTAAATACCATCAGCAGGAACCTCAACATATTTGCTAGAGGTCAGCGAGAACGCTGGTGTACCTACGGCTTCGGTGTAAGCCCATGTGAGTTCTGTGTCTGTTGCATTAGAAATGGATTGCGCCGCACTTTTTGTTAAACGGAACATATTGCCTTCGAGTTTGGTGGCAACAATCGGCGCTGTCCCACTTATGTCATCGCTGGTTATAGTGCCATTGACAATGTTCGATGTGGACACGGTTATACCCGAAGGTAGCGAGCCTGTTGCTAGTTTGCTGAGGGCGATAGCGGCAGATGCGTTAATGTCAGCATTGACTATTGTGCCGTCTACAAGGTTTGCAGAAGCAACAGTAATTGCTGTTGGTAGCGCACCTATCGCCAACTTAGAAAGGGCAATAGCCGCTGAAGCGTTGATGTCCCCGTCGACAATGGTTCCGTCAGCAATCTTGGCTGAGGTCACAGCCCCGTCAGCAAGGTCCCCCTCAACAATAGTTCCATCAGCAATCTTCGCTGAAGTGACAGCACTATCAGCAAGGTCCCCAGTAGCAATAGTGCCGTCAAGAATCTTTGCAGAAGTAATAGCGCCATCAGCAATATCGCCAGCAACAATCGTACCGTCAGCAATTTTCGCTGAAGTCACAGCCGAATCAGCAATACCAGCGGTAGCAACCTGACCCCATTCAGGGGCAGTAGCACCAGAGTTCACTTTAAGAACTTGACCTGCTGTGCCGATAGCAACACGGGCAAAGTCGGATGCGCCGTGTGTAAGTAGGTCACCTTGGGTGGTGAGGGTTGATGCCAGCAGGTTGGCTTCGTTTGCGTCAACAGCGGTAAATACTGGATAGATAACGGCACCAGCCGAATGTGAAGAATTAGAGGTGTCATCTGCGCCACGGGAACCAGATACGGTCAGGGTGGTGGATGAACGGGTAACAAGAACTTTTTCTTCAGAAGCGGTACCTGGGTCAATAACTACATAGAACGGCGCACCTGAAGGCCAGCCTGTTGCGGCACTGATGGTGATGGTTGTATCTCCAGACGAAATGCCAGAGGCGAGCGTGGTAGAGGCTGCGTTGCCGCTATATGCCCTGCGTGTCTTAGCCATCTTTCCTACTCCTATTCAGTAATGCTTCTAAGTGTAACCGTCATGGTGCCTTCCCAGTCCCATTCAAAATCTTTGCAGTCAACTGGGGTCCATTCCTGGTCTTCTAGTGTAACAGAGTAGGAACGGTTGCCTTCCTGGTATGAGATGACACGGGCATCGTCGATGCAGGAATGAAGGAAATCGCGTTCGGCTTGAACATCGAAGAAGTAGTCACGGTTGCGGATGGTGACTGTTTTATGAAGTAGAAGTGGCACCACAAAGAATCGGGACCTTACTGGTGCGGCGTAGGCACGGGCTGTCCAACGGGTAACGGTGGGGCCTGCGCTGTTTGAGGTGGCGCTGCGGGTCAGGGTAAGTTTGAATTTGCCTTCGATAAGTTTTTCTTCTCGCCCGTCGAAAGTTTCTTCAGTGTCGTTAGCGGTGGACATTGTTCCTAGTGTTGTAAAGGAACCGTTGTCGATTGCGATTGCGGCGTTCACTGAGCCTGCCAAGGGGCGGGTACGGATGTCGAATTTGGCTACGAACTTGCGGTCTGGGATGTCCCAGGTGAATAACCCTGTGTCGATGTATCCTGACTCAACTTTGTTATCTGAGTCTTCTGCTACAACACCAACAGCCGATACAGTGAAGATTCGTTTGTTGTTGAACGATGCAACTGACAGCACATTGTTTGCTGAAAGCGTATACATGAGGTCTGATGCGTAGGCTGGGGTATTTGGTGCGGTGAACTCTGCCAAATCTAAACGGCCCAAACCTGTCACACCTGTTTCGTAGGCTGACCAGCCGAACCAGGCGTATCTTCCATCGGTGGCTATTGTGCGAACGGTGCCAGCGGTAGGGATTAAAGCACCTACTGTGAGGCTGCCTGAGTTGTCTGCGGTGGCGTATCGAATTCCTTTGTTTGTTCCTATGAGGATGAAACCTAGGTATCCGTGGATTGTTTCAACTGTTTCCCCTGTGGGTAGGTCTAGTGCTACTACTGGGGTGTTGAGAGTTGCGTTGTCTTGGATGGTGATTTTGTAGATAGAACTTGTTTTGCCTGCATATCCTGATGCGTAGATAGCGTTGTATCCACCTGCGAATCCTGTCCATGTCCACTCCGCGTTGGGGTGAGTGAAGAAAGGTGTTGATAGCGCACCTGATGGGTTGGTCCATAGTTTTGCGCTGTCGGTTCCTGCTCCTGCTACCAACAAAACACCTTTGGCGTAGCCGACAGCACCTAGTTCATAACCGTATGCAACATTGGATGCTGTGTGGGCTGTGTTTACTTTCCACAAACCGTAAACATTTGTTGTGCCAGCGTGGGTTGTGTAAATGTTTACACCGTCAGAAGCCATTGAACGGGCAGCGGTGGCAGATGTTGAAGATACTGTTGTCCAGGTTGGGCTAGACGCATATGGGTTGGTTGTGTATTTGATTGCTGTACCGTCAGCAACATATAGTTCTGTGCCGTTTTGTGCCATGTACAGGTTCGTGTTGGATGTTGACAACGAAACCTTGGTGTCGTTCAACAAAGACAGTTGGCCTTTGGTCCACGGGTCGATGCCGCGGCTTGCATAAAATCTGTACGGCTGTGCATCTGCGTTATCACCGTATGCTTGCCCAGCACCATAATGCCAAGATGACTGTGACCTACGCCACAGACCACCAGGGTTGATTGCTGCCTCGCCAGGTTCAGTTGACTGGTCCACGCTGTCACGGATACGGGGTTCATGTGCGGAACGAAACTGTCCTGAACGCATATCTATCATGTACGGTCTGCCGTTGATAGCAACAGGGAAAACATCTGGCACAAGGTTGGATGTGCCAGTACCCGTAAAGAAGGTGGGGCCACCCGTGTAGGGGGTTGTGAACCTGACAAGTGATGCCATTAGTTAGTCCCTTGCTAGGAAGGTGGGGTATTGTTTGGCGAGTTTCATCGCTTCGGCGGTGATGCGGTCACGGCGTAAACGCAGCAGGTTGGTGATGCTGTTACCGATTGCTCCTGCGGGTACTTCTTCAGAACGGCGAGTGTCGCCCTGGGTGTCGATAAAGTTGCGACGGATTTCTCTTGGGGACATTAAACGGATTTGTGCGCCCAAGGCTACGATGTCTTCAACACTGGTTGGGATACCTGCAACTTGTTGAAGGTTGTCGGCTTCGTAACAGATTGGGGCGAATGGGGCTTTGTAAGTTACCCGTAGGTCACCTGAGCGTGAGCGTTGGTTGAATTTGATGGCGTAACTTGATGGGAAATCTGAGGTGGGTAGGTCACGGATGAGTTGAACCTTGCGGATTAGCGGGTAGTCGTCGTTTGTGTACCGTAGACGGACATCGTAAAGGTCGATAACGGTTCCGAACGCTGGCAGGTTAATCATCGGGTCGGTGCCGTTGTATGTGGTGTCCACAATTTTCATCTGGTATAGGCCATTAACGGGGCTGGATAGGTCTGCGATTTCGTCGTTGATGGCTTCTAGGATTTGAGCGCGTGGGAAACGGGGGCTGACTGTGATGATTGCGTTGTTGGCGTGGGATGCGGCAGTTGTTCCGTTCCAGCCTCGTTCCACAGTAAGGGTTTTAGAGGACACTGATGATTCCCAAACATAAAACATTTCGGAATCTATTTCAAATACGGTACCTGGGCGTAACCCGTTAAGGTCGTAGAGGGTGGCAAGACTGGTGGCGGTTGTGTTAATTGCTCCACTTAGTTTGTTTTTTTCTTCCACTTGACCCGACAGCAGTTGCCGTTGAGTTCTGTTAATAACTGTTGCTACTGTTGACATCTGTTCTCCTGCGGTCTATTAGATTGTAGCAATAGCATCGGCATAGAAACTGAGGTTCGCTTTAAGGCGTTCGTTGTCTGGTTCTAGGTTCAGGGCGTTGGTCCCATGTTGTGCGGCTTCTTTATGCAAACCCAGGTGATGTGCCGATATTGCTGCCAGGTCATGTGGGCTGGCTCCCCAGGCTTGTGCTTCGCATAAATATTCCAACGGCATATCGGTGACAGATAGGCAAGTTGTTGCTGCCATGTAGCAGCCTCTCCATTGTTGATGTTCATAATGGTATTGAGCCAGGTCGAACCAGGCTTCTCGCCTGTCTGGTGCTTCTAGCACAGCCATTTTGAGTAGGCGTTCCATGTTGCCGATGTCGCATTTGGCCATCATTCTGTATGCGGCTGCTCGTTCTGGTCCCCATGTTGCGGAAGGCAGGGAAAGGTAGCGTTGGAATTCTAGTAACGCTTCCCCGTTTTGGTTTTTATAAAACAATTCACGGGCATAGTAGAACGCGATGCGGTCATCGGTTGGGTGTTCTGCTACTGCTTTGGCAAGAAGATGGTAATACTGTCCACGGCTTTTTGTGTTATCTGGGTGGTGGTGGATTTCTAGGTCGCACCATCCTTGTTTTTCTGTGTCGGTTGGGGTTAAGGTTTCGTGGACTTGATGTTTCCAACGGTATCCGAACCGTGTATGGATTTTGTCGCCACCGTACTGTAGGTCTGGTTGGCCGTTAGGTTTCCATGACCAGGTGTATTTGTAGCGGGGGCGGGTCACTTGTTCGTCATACATTTTTTCGAGGTGCGCTCGCCAACCTGGTAGCAGTATTTCATCCATGTCTAGGGCGATGCAGTAGTCGATGTCTGCTGGTAGTAGTGCTAGTGCTGCGTTACGGGCATCATCGAATCGCCACGGGTTGATAACAATTTCGGCTGTGTCTACACCGTTTTCGTAGGCTTTAGCCAGGGTGTTGTCGGTTGAGCCTGTGTCTACGATTAAGCGGTAGTCGGCTTCGGCGCAGGATTCTGCCCAACGGTCAACGAATGGTTCTTCGTTCTTGGCGATTGTATAAACGGCAACTTTCATGGCACATTAGTGTTAGAGGGGAATCGCAATTATAAACCGAATGTAGTCGTTCGTTGTCCAAGTGCCAGGAATGGTCGAGGAAGCGTTTGTGTTGGTTAGGTATGTTCCTGAAGCGTTATTTGCTCGAACATTCAAAACAGTACCAGCAACGCTTGTGCGAACCGTCATGTAGTAGATTGTGCCACCTGCTTGAGCAACAACCGTACCAGCAACAATGTTGGCTGCGGTCCAACCTGAAGGCAAGTCAATTTGAATGTCGCCCGATACGGATGAGGTAGAACCAAATACAAGGTTTGCCCTAACAAAACCGACAGCCCCAAGCGAACAGTATTCTGTTACCCAAGTTGTTGCGTTGCCTTTAGCGATGTTAGTAAAGGTCGGGGTGTAGGAAGTCCATGACAAAGAAACGGCAGGACCAGTAGGACCTGTAGGACCTGTCGGACCTGTCGCGCCTGTTGCACCTGTAGCACCCGTAGCGCCCGTAGCACCAGTCGGTCCCGTAGGTCCGATAGCGCCCGTTGCACCCGTGGGACCCGTTGCACCCGTGGGACCTGTAGCACCTGTCAATCCTGTCGCTCCCGTAGGACCCGTTGGCCCAATGTCTCCAGTAGCCCCTGTAGCACCAGTTGGACCAGTCGGCCCTATCGCACCAGTAGCACCTGTAGCACCAGTAGGACCCGTAGCACCAGTAGCACCAGTAGGACCAAGTTGCGTATACATCACCTGAGTAGCAGTCAAAATAATTGACGGAATCGCAGGCGCAGGAGAAGACGCAGGAAGATACTGCAACGAAACATCCGTGCTAGTGGCTTGCCAAGCCAACTCCAGGTAATCATTAGCAGCAAGTTTTACAACATAGTTAACCGTGCCGATAGCACGACCATGAGTACCACCATGCGACTCCACAACACTCCAAGTGCTGTCAGAATCAGCAACATTGGAACCGTTCTTCTTCAACC
>Ga0315904_10000648_pt1 | contig 55568 bp, 45 predicted proteins | sample LakEriMetagenome_6_FD_203529 | JGI IMG/M metagenome (GOLD analysis project Ga0315904, IMG submission 203529) | Freshwater fungal communities from buoy surface, Lake Erie, Ohio, United States - Buoy 12 MA120 | ecosystem: Environmental > Aquatic > Freshwater > Lake | place: USA: Lake Erie, Ohio...
GTCAAAGCCATCTGGATCGTTCTTCACTACGGGCCAAAAGCCCGAGTCTGATTGGAACCGCCCTGTACGGAGCCGTACGCAGGGTGGTGTGGGACCGGGGAGCTAATCACTCCCCGGGACCCGATTCTGCATTTCTTCATTTCCGAATTATGGGGTCACGCTCGATCAACTTGGAATCGAATGAGATTGCTCGACTTACTGTCTCGTTACCAACCCTGTCCTGAACGTATTTGATCGATACAAAGTGAGACTTCTTCTGCTTAGCAAGTTCGTGCGGGCTAACCTTCCAGAGCTCTTTGTAATCCTTGGTCTGCACAAAGACTTCGATCTCCTCGCCCGTCTCGCTTTGGACGATCAATGGTGTGTGGAGATCAAAACCACGGGAAGCAAAAAGTTCTTGTTGCTCAAGCCAAGCATCAAAGTTCACTCCAGGTATTTTCTTAGTCTCGGCTTCATTGGCCTTGAAGGCTTTTACGTCGATGCCGCCAAGGTTGATAAACTTGTAAACAGCGTAACCCTTGACTTCCTTCTCGACACTATGTTTGGCGCATGCCGCTATTGGTATTAATGCGGTTGCCAAGATAGCGGTGAGAATGTGCTTCATATTTTTTGCAGAACGTCAAAGAGCACGCAACCCTATCAGCGAGGGCGAGCGTCGATCACGGGGTTGAGGTTGTAACTACGGAAGAGCATGTAAACAGGGCGGCTGATAGGGGTTGCGTGTCTCGACTTGTTCGCTTTTGCGTTTGCTCTCATAGCTCCGTCTTACGGGGGACGATATCGTCTGGGAAAGACTCTCCCGCAAAGAACCTCTTGAAAAGATTGATTGCATCCCAATGCCGAAAAACCTCATTCTCAGCGACGGACACTTCCCCGTGGCTCATCTTGATCGTCGTCCTACCATCCTTGCCGTCACGCTTGCCCAGAACGAAATGATCGTAGCCGTCTGCGCGCAAAACCCTGTGCTCGACGGCGCAGCGCTCTTTGGATCCGCCCAGCTGAAGGTAATCACCACTCGGCGACTCCAGAATGTAGAACGAATTGGTATCGGGATTCAGATAGTTGAACGCCTGTGGGAACGTGTATTCCGGCGGCAACGGGATTGCGCCCTTCCATTCACAGGTGAATGTCCAACCAGTCTTCATTTCTTCAGCGAACAGTGTATTGGTTCAGGCGTAGAGGATAGAAAATCGGATGGTTCCGTCGCAAGACGGAAATGCCGGATTCCAAAGTCCTGTGTTGCAGTGATTTGCAGGGTAATGTCGGATGGGCTGAAGGATCGGATGGTACGAAAGTCACGAATTCCTTCGCAACTGATATCGAGTGGCGACGCAGCTTGGATTTTCGGAACACGAAGAAGTCATCCGGGCTGATGGACCGGAGTCGGGCGCTCCGCATTTGGCCTGCCCGTCGCCCGGGCCTCACACCAGCCCGTCCTTGCGGGCCTGTTTCCAGTAGGCGTATTCGGAGCGGTTGAAGTCGATGTATTCCGGCGAGAGGTCGCTGGAGTACATGGTGTAGTCGGCGTTTCCCTGGTTGAGATTGATGGTGATCTCGAACTCGGGTTCGGCGACGACGGCGCGCAGTTCGTCCATCGGGGTTTCCGCCTGGAGTCCGCCGAGGCAGGCGGCCTTGCCGCCGATGTGGATGTCCACCAGTTCCTCGCGGATGCGGGCGCGCGAGTAGCCGACGGCGTGGATGATGCGGCCCCAGTTCGGATCGCCGCCGTTCCATGAGGACTTCACGAGCGCGGACTTGCAGACGGCCTCAGCCACCTTTTTGGCATCGAGATAGGTGCGCGCGCCGGTCACGTGGACGGTGACGAATTTGGTGACGCGCTCGCCGTCCCGGACCACCGCCTTGGCGAGTTCCAGCATCAGCCAGCGCAGCGCGGCGCGGAATTGTTTGCAGCGTTTGCCGTTGCGGCGGATCGGCGGCATGCCGGAGGCGCCGTTGGCGAGCACCAGCACGGTGTCGTTGGTGGACATGTCACCATCGATGGTGATGCGGTTGAAGCTTTCCTCGACGCATTCGAGCACCGCCTTGCGCAGGCTGTCGGTGGGGATGTGGGCGTCGGTGGTGATGAAGCAAAGCATGGTGGCCATGCTCGGGGAAATCATGCCGGCTCCCTTCACGCAGCCGCCGAGGCGGACGCGGTGCTCGCCGAGGTCGAAGGAAATGGCAATCTCCTTTGGCCGCGTGTCGCTGGTGATGATGGCGGCGGCGACGTTGGAACCGTTCTTCGGACCGAGGTGGTCGATGAGTTCGTCGTATTTGTTTTCCACCCGCATCATTGGCATCGGCAGGCCGATCACGCCGGTCGAGCAGACACCGATTTCGGAGCGCTTGAGACCTAACGGTTTCGCGACGCCGTCGCACATCGCGTTGGCGTCATGGATGCCCTGGACACCGGTGCAGGCGTTGGCGTTTCCGGAGTTGGCGATGATGGCGCGCAAGTCGCCCTTGCGCAGGTGGGACTGCGTGACGCGCACGGGCGCGGCCTTCACGCGGTTGGTGGTGAAGGTGCCTGCGGAACTGCACGGCACCTCGGAATAAACGAGCGCGAGGTCGAGGCGCGTGGCGGCGGGATTCTTGATGCCGCAGCCCACCGCGCTGGTGAGGAATCGCTGTGGCGCGCCGACGCCGCCCTTGATGCGGGTGAAGGGGAAATCCATGACAGGTGAGGGAGGGCGGGCAGCTTGTTTGCCTCTCACCAGTTTTGCAATCCATCAGTCTCGGGAAATCCGGACATCAGGTTGAAACTCTGCACCGCCTGGCCGCCGGCTCCCTTGCCGAGGTTGTCCTCGGCGCTGGTGAGGATGATTCGGCCGGTGCGCGGATCGTGGTGCCAGCCGATGTCGATGAAGTTGGTGCGGGTGACGTTTTTCGTATCCGCGCAGCCGCCCTTGCCGAGCAGGCGCACGAAAGGGCTTCCGGCATAGGCGGCTTCGAGCGCCGCGCCGACCGCCGCCGGGTCGACGCCATCGCGCAGCTTCGCGGTGGTGGTGCTGGCGATGCCCGCGTTGGTCGGGATCAGGTGCGGGATGAAACTGATGGTCACCGTTTCGCCGGCGGCGAGGGAAAGCTCCTGCTCGATCTCCGATAGATGCCGGTGCTTCGGAATGCCATAGGCGCGGGCGCTTTCGTTGCACTCGCAATACAGCAGGCTGACGTCGGCTTTGCGTCCGGCGCCGGAGACGCCGCTCATCGAGTTGGCGACGATGGTCGAGGAGTCGATCAGTTTCGCCCGCAGCAGCGGCAGCAGCGGCAGCAGGATACTCGTCGGGTAACACCCGGGCGACGCGATCAGGCGGGCGGCCCGGATTTCCTCCGCGCGCACCTCAGGCAGCCCATAGACGGCTTCCTTCAGCAGGTCCGGCGCCGGATGCGCATGCCCGTAGAACTCCTCATAGACCGAGGGATCGTTCAGGCGGAAATCCGCGCTGAGATCGATCACCTTCAGCCCGCGCTCCAGCAAGGCGCGCGCAATCTCCGCCGCCACTCCGTGGGGCAGCGCCAGAAACGCGACTTCCGCTCCGGTGGCCGCGATCGCATCCGGGTCCGGCTCGATGAATGCCAACTCCGCACCCGGCGCCTGACGGAAGCGCGGAAACACGGCGGACAGCGGTTTGCCCGCCTCCTGCCGCGAGGTCACGGCCACCAGATCCACTCCCGGATGGCCCAACAACAGGCGCAGCAATTCCATGCCGGAATAGCCGCTTGCCCCCACGATCGCCGTCTTGATGCGCTTCATTGCGCGGCGGGAATCTCACGATTTTCCGTGCTTGCCAACACGCATTTCCCCTGTTTGCCTTGCCGCCCGTTCACGGAAACGGGCTGTAGCGCAGTCTGGTAGCGCACTTGCCTGGGGGGCAAGGGGTCGTGGGTTCGAATCCCGCCAGCCCGACCACCATTGGTTGACAATGGTGAAGGTGATTCAGAAAGCCGATTGGGCCCCGTTTGGCAACGTCGCCGAATCGCTTGAGGATCAGTCAGATCCGACTGAGGCGACCCGGTGAGGCCCGCTCCCGTGCCCACCATCCGGACTCACCGCACGCGGTTTGGTTTGATCGGCCGTTCGGCGGACTTCGGAGTGGGCAGTGCGGTGACGGCGATCACCTGCGAGAGGTTCACCCAGGTGCCCGAGGAATTCGCGTCCCGCGCCAGGATCCAGCCATCGGCACCAAGCGAGCGGATTTGCCAGTAATGAACGCCGTCATGATGGCTGAGCCTGAACTCATAGGTCCGGCCCACCTTCAGTCCCAACATCTCGCAGAGTTTCAAATGTCGGGTACTGGCAGCCGCCACGGGCGCTTGGGTTCCTGCCGTTGGGGGCGCGGGAGCAGACTCGGACTGCGCCAAGACGTGTTGCGTGCCCTGTGCCATGGCGCAGGCGATCATTCCAATCATCGTGAGGCTTCGGTAGGTTCGCATGGTGTCGGGGTGTGACCGGCAGCGGGCGCGATGTATTCAAACGACCCGAAACCTCTGCCAGGTGGCGGACTTGAACCATCCTAGGAACGGTTTCGGCCCGGGGCTGGATTCGGCAATAACCGGTCACGCGACCTGATCGCCCGAGCATGATCTTGAGTCGATGATGATCCGGGTGGTCTCAATCATTCCCAAGCCGCTCGACAAACTCATCCAACAAGGCTTTGAGCCGCGCATCCCTGGCGATGGGGGTGGGTTTGTCGAAGCCGATCCAGATGGCGGTGGCACCGGAGGGGCCGAGTCGGAGGGTCCAGGCGTCGCGTTCGGAGCCGGTGGCTCCGGTGAAGCAGCGGGTGCCTTTGCGGCGGTCGAGCACGCTGGTGGCGTCAAGCGCGGCGTTCGCGCCGATGGCTTGGGTGAACTGGGGTTGGGCCTGATAGATCGGTTTGCCGGAAACGTCGCGGATCTCTCGGATGAGGAAGGGTTTCGGGCGTTTGCCTTGGTTGCCGAGGGTGGCGAGGCCGACGGACATTTCGAGAGGAGTGGCTGCCACCGCGCCACGGAAGAGGTCTTCGGTTTGCACAAAAGGTCCGGCGATGCCACAGCGCTTGGCGATGCGCTCGACCTCGGCGGGGCCGATCTGGCGGCCGGTTTGCACGGGTTTGCCGGGCAGGACGAGCTTGCCGCGTTCGGCGGCGGCGGCGGCGACAAAGGGCTCGAAGGCGGAGCCGAGATCGCGCCTCGCGTGGGTGTGATCGACGCGCGAATGGCTGAAGCGGCGTCCGCCAATGAGCGCGAGGATGCCGCCGGACTTGGTCTCGGTGGTGATCGCGGAAAACAGGACGTAAGCGGGTCTCTCGCCGGGCACGTGGTTCTTGAGCCTCGGATGCGGCCACGACTTCTCGCTCTCGAGAGCCTCCACGGCATGGTTCAGCTCGTTTTCCAGGCGCTGCTGCCAGCCGGCGTCGAGCGTAGTGTGAACCCTGAGCCCGGTGGCGGGGATCTCGGCATCATCGAGGATGCGTTCGAGTTCGCGTTCGGCGGCTTGCAGGGCGTAGGAGGTCTGGGTTTCGCGCTGGGTTTCATCGGTGAGCCGGAGCGGCTCCGCGGCGATGGTTTCGCGTTGTTCGCGGGTGATGAATCCCATGTTGACCATCCGGTCGAGCGTCTGGCCGCGCTGGTTGAGCGCCTTGTCCGGATTGCGGATCGGCGAGAAGATGGTGGGGCCGCGGATGATGCCGACGATCAGGGCGCACTCGCCATCCGTTAGATCGCGCGTGGTCTTGCCGAAGTAGGTGCGTGACGCCTGCTCGATGCCATTGGCTCCGGCACCGAAGTAGATGCGGTTGAGGTAGTGGGTGAGGATCTCGTCTTTCTTGAAACGGGCCTCGATGCGCAGCGTGAGGGCGATTTCGAGCAGCTTGCGGTGAAGGGATTTCTCGCGGATCTCGAAGGTGTTGCGGGCGAGTTGCATCGTCAGGGTGGAGGCGCCCTGGGTGAAATTCCAGTCCTTGATGTTTCTCAGCGTGGCGCGCGCCAGTCCGCGGGTGTCCACTCCACGGTGTTCGAAGAACCGCGCGTCCTCGCGGGCTTGGAGCGACTTGACGAGAAAATCCGGAATCTCGGCGCGAGTGACGAGTTTCCTGCCGGAAGCCCCGGGGGCGGCGATCTCGATTCCCTTGCGGTCGTAAAACGTGACGCCTTGCGGCAGCCGCGCAACCTCGTCGAGGTCGAAGCGCATCGCCAGCATGAAATAGAAGAACGCCACGGCGGAAAACAGCACCAGACCTAACAGACCGAGCTGGAAGCAGGCCTTGACCGGCCCGTGCAGGCACTCCGGAAGCCATCGCTTCCAGAGGGGCGGCGGGGAGATCGGGCGCCAGGTGGACATGGGCGGAGCGGGCGGGAAGCGCGGGGGAGGAGCCGTGCTGCGGGCTAGTTACGTGCATGCGGGATCGCCTTGCAAGGAACTTGGAGCGCGCGGCCTTGTCCGATGCGCGGGCAGGGTGTATCTCCCGCCGTGCCCGAAGCGCCGAATGCAGCCAGACGCCTCGCCATGAGGGGGAAACCCACGGGGTTTCCGGTCATGCGGCAGCGCTGGTCCTCGCTGCTGTTCCTGCACTGGCCCGTGCCGGTGGAAATGATCGCCGCCCGGCTGCCGCGCGGACTCCATGTGGACACCTTCGATGGCTCCGCCTGGCTGGGCGTGGTGCCGTTCTTCATGGACCGGGTGCGTCCGGTGCTGCTGCCCCCCGTTCCGGGCATCTCTTGGTTCCTCGAACTCAACGTGCGGACCTACGTTTTCGACGACGATGGGAATCCCGGTGTGTGGTTCTTTTCGCTCGATTGCAACCAGCCGCTTGCGGTGGAGATCGCACGCCGCGCGTTTCACCTGCCCTACGAACACGCGGAGATGCGCGCGGTTCGCGATGGCGGACGCATGGATTACTCGTGCCGGCGTGAATCGGAGGAAGGCCCGGCACGCTTCCAGTATGAAAAACCCGCCGCCGCCGAGCCTGCCGGTTGGGGATCGCTCGAATGGTTTCTCGTCGAGCGCTATCTGTTGTTCTCCGCCGATGCACAAGGAAACCTGCGCCACGGCCGCGTGCATCACGCGCCCTATCGGATCGCCCCTGCGCGATGCCGCGAGTGGTCGGCGGAACCCATGCGTTGGAACGGGTTTGAAATTCCCGACACTCCGCCGCCGTCCTCGCTCGTCGCGGAAACGGTGGATGTGAGGGTTTATCCCCTGTCTTGCTGATCCCTCAGGAATGTCCGATCTCTAACAAGCGGCCGCGGCCTCCAGCGCCTCCCTCGTCAGGCGGGTGATTTCGTCCCACTTGCCGCCGTTCACGAGCGACTTCTCCACCATCCAGGATCCGCCAATCGCGGCGACGACCGGCAGCTTGAGATACGATGCGAGATTGCCGGAAGTGATGCCGCCGGTGGGAGTGAATTTCACGCCGGTGTGGGCATACGGACCGGCGAGCGATTTCAGCATGTTCACTCCTCCGGCAGCCTCGGCGGGGAAAAACTTGAGCAGCTTGCAGCCGAGCGACAGGGCCTGTTCGACTTCGCTTGGTGTCATCACTCCGGGAGAAAACTGGAGACCCACTTCACCGGCTGCGGCGATGATCTCCGGATTCAAACCCGGTGCGAGGCCGAAGACGGCGCCGGCGTTCTTCGCGCGGATGACTTGCTCTTTTTCAAGCAAGGTCCCCGCTCCTAACAGAATCTCCGGATACCTCGCGGAGATGCGTTTGATGGACTCCTCGGCGGCGGCGGTGCGGAAGGTGATCTCCATGATGTCCAGCCCGCCCGCGAGCAATGCTTCGGCGAGGGGCTCCGCGTGTTCGGCGGAATCAAGGACAACGACGGGAACGATGCGTTTGGCGAGAATGCGGTCAATGATCATGGCGGCTGCGCGGGATGATGGAAAACGCGGACTGGCATTGGAAGCAAATCCCGCGCAGCTTGTGGAAACGACCATCATTCGCGGAATCGCTGCGGGAATCCTGATAGTTTCTCTGCCTGAGGAATACGTTTCAGTTCGGTGTAATGATTTGATGGATTTGTAGTGGCGCTCAGGGATGCGCTTTGTTCCCATCACGCCCGTTGTGATCGAAATCTTGAAACTCGCCATCAGCCCGGGGGTTCTGCCCCTGACGATCCTGTTGGTGTTGATGGGAGTTTTCTGGATGACCTGTCTGCTCGGGGCGCTCGACTTTGACATCTTCACTTTCGATGGCGGCGAGGCCGGATTCGATTCCGGCGATGGTCGGGGACTGGCGAGCGGATCCATGCGCTGGCTGGTCCGGTTCCTCAATGGCGATGTGGTGCCGCTGGCCGCGGTGTTGAGCCTGCTGCTGACCTTCCAATGGTGCGCCGTGATGCTCGGTCATCATTTCCGCCCTCCCGGCGGTGATGTCGGCGCCATCCTTCTGCTTCACGGCATTGGCATTGTGCCGGCCTTTGTCTGCACGAGCCTCAGCACGCGTTTGATGCGACCGCTGTTCGCCGCACTGCAGGGCAAGGAGGGCGAGGCCAAACCCGTCGTCGGCCGCAGCGGCAGGGTGCGCAGCGGCATCTGCGACGAACGTTCCGGCCAAGTGGAACTGGAAGATCCCGAATCGCCTCTGCTGGTCAACGCCCGCGTGTCCGAAGGATCCGCACCTATCGCTCGCGGCACCCGCGTGATGGTCGTCAGCCATGATGCCCTTCGCGATTTCTATCTCGTCTCTCCTCACTCCGACCAACCATGAAAACACCAACCGAACTGTTAGCATTCATCGACCTGCCGGCCTGGATCGGCATTCTATTCATCACCGTGGCCATCGCCGTGGCGGTGGTGGTCGTCGTCAGCGGCGTTTATGCCATGCTTTACCGCAAGGTGAAAAAGGGCACCGCTCTGATTCGCACCGGGTTCGGCGGCACCCAGGTGAACTTCAACGGCATGCTCGTTTTCCCGGTCTTCCACCGCCTGGAAACGATGGACATCTCGCTCAAGCGCATCGAGATCGACCGGACCGCACGCAACGGCCTGATCTGCCGCGACAACATGCGCGCCGACATCAAGGTGGCCTTCTTCGTGCGCGTGAATCACGCCGTGGAGGACTGCTTGCGCGTCGCCCAGGCCGTCGGCTGCGAGCGCGCCAGTTCGCAGGACGCCATCCGCGAACTGTTCGACGCGAAGTTTTCCGAGGCTCTCAAAACCGTGGGCAAGCGCTTCGATTTCATCCAGCTCTACGAGGACCGCGACAAGTTCCGCGATGAGATCCTCAAGGTGATCGGCACCGATCTCAACGGCTTTGTGCTCGATGACGCCGCCATCGACTATCTCGAGCAAACCCCCATCGAGTCTCTTGATCCGGACAACATTCTTGACTCCGAGGGTATCAAGAAAATCACCGAACTCACCGCCACCCAGGCGAAGCTCGCCAACCACATCCAGCGCGACAAGGAGAAGGTCATCAAGCAGCAGGATGTCGAGGCCCGCGAGGCGATTCTCGAACTCGAGCGGCAACTCGCCGAAACCGAGGCCAAGCAGCAGCGCGAGGTCGAGAGCGTCCGTGCCCGCGAGGAGGCGGAAACCACCAAGGTGCGCGAAGAGGAACGCCAGAAGGCCGAGCGCGCCCGCATCGCTGCCGAGGAGGAAATCCAGGTGGCCGAGGAAAACAAACAGCGCCAGGTGCTCGTCGCCATGCGCAACAAGGAGCGCACCGACGGGGTCGAGATCGAGCGCGTGAAACGCGACCAGCAACTCGAATCCATCGAGCGCGAGCGACTCACCTCGCTCAAGGACATCGACAAGGAGAAGGCCATCGAAATCGAACGCAAGGCCATTCAGGATGTCATCAAGGAGCGGGTGGCAGTCGAGAAACTCGTTGTCATCGAGCAGGAACGCATCAAGGACACCGAGGCCTTCGCCGGCGCGGATCGTCAGAAGCAGGTCAAGGTCACCCTGGCCGAAGCCCAGGCGCAGGAGGAAGTCATCCGCCGCGTCAAGGAGGCGGAAGCGGTGAAACAGGCCGCCGAGCTTGCCGCCGACCAGCGGGTTTACGAAGAGGTGAAAGCCGCCGAGGCCGCCCGCAAGGCCGCCGAACTGAAAGCGGAGGAGCGCATCGTCATCGCCGAGGCCGAACAGGTGGCCAGCGAGAAGGAAGCCACGGCCAAGAAGATGCTGGCGGAGGCGACCACCAAGGAATCCGCGGCCGTGGGCATCGGCGAGGCCGAAGTCATGCTTGCCAAGGCGGAAGCCACCCGCAAGCAAGGATCCGCCGAAGCCGAGGTGCAACGCCTCAAGCTCGAAGCCGAGGCCGATGGCATCCACAAGAAGGCCGAAGCGATGAAACTCTTCGAAGAAGCCGGTCAGGCGCACGAGGAATTCAAGCTCAACCTGGACAAGGAGAAAGCCGTGGAACTCGCGCAGATCCACATCCAGAAGGACATCGCCGAAGCCCAGGCCGCCGTGCTTGGCGAGGCGATGAAGTCCGCCAAGATCGAAATCATCGGCGGAGAGAACCGTTTCTTCGACCAGATCACCTCCGCCATCGCCCGCGGCAAATCGGTGGACCGCCTCGTGGAACACAGCGAGACCCTGCGCGACGTGAAGGAAACCTTCTTCAACGGAGATCCGGAATACTTCAAGGCCCAGCTCCGCGAGTGGGCCTCGCAGTTCGGCCTCACTGCCAACGACGTCCAGGACCTCAGCGTCGCCGCCATCCTCGGCAAGCTGATCGTCGATGCCAGCGGTGACACCCGCCGCAAGCTCCTCACCTTCCTCGGCGCCGCCGACCGCTTCGACCTCGCCGACAAGAAGGCGGTGGATGTGCTCAAATAGGAGGGAACAACGAAATAGACGAAAAGGTCGAAAATGATGTGTAAATGAGCGAGATTCTCTACAAAGAGGAGAGCTATCAGATCGTCGGCGCTTGTTTCGAGGTCTATAAGATCAAAGGAGCTGGATTCGTGGAACCCGTTTATCACGAGTGCCTCGAAATCGAGTTTGATTTGCGCGGCATCCCGGCTCAACACCATCCCAACCTCCCTTTGTCATACAAGGGGCGCAGTCTCAAACACGGCTACCAAGCGGATTTTCTGAACTATGGGAAGATTCTGCTGGAAGTGAAGGCAGTAAAGGCTCTCGACGATGCCCATCGGGCCCAGCTCATCAATTATCTGAAGGCAACAGGCTTGAAACTGGGCATTCTGGTCAACTTTGGAAGAATCGGCGGCCTCGAGTGGGAGCGGATTGTGCTTGCCGATTGGTTGAGAGAACGGAATGAGCCGCCCGATCTTCAAGCCTAGCTTTCGCCCATTTCGTCCTTTTCGTTGTTCACCCTCTTCACGCTTCACTGCCTATGTCCGAAACAACCCCAACACCAGACCGGCTTGAAGGTGGCGCGTATGAGGTGATCCGCGCGCGGCTGGACCAGCACGCGCGCACCCTGCGTGAGGGACTGGACAAGCTGAACGCCGACCGCCTCGCGGTTTTCGGCGGCGTGGAAACCGCGCTGCTCGGCACCGAACGCGTGTCCACCGAGCACAACTGCGTCGCCCGCGATTTGGTGACCATCGGCAAGCGCCGCTTCCTCTTCGGCTACAACATCCAGTTCGGGCTGAAACAGACGACGGACATCGGTGATGTCTTTTCCGCCTACGACTACAACCCGGAAACGCGCACCTTTACTCCGGTTCCGGTCGCGGAAGTGTTGAACGACGCGCGTTTCACATCGGATTTCGCGGATCTTTACAAGTATTACCGCGAGACGGTCTTCAAGAAGTTCATGGTCATCGGCCCGCATCTCTACATTGCGATGCGGGCGGGCAAGTCGCTTCAGGACATCAAGGTGTTCAAGTGGCGGATGGTATCCGGAAGGCTCGAATACGTCGGCAACCGCTTCGATCATGAATACGGGTTTCCCAAGCAGCACGAGTTCGAGTGGACCCGCGCCCACCGCGGCATGCACCGCTCGGGCTTGCATCCGCACATCTCCATCGAGGACCGCGTGTTTGTGGAAACCGTCGGCGGCGATCTCACCATCAAGATCGAGGATAACACCGAGAACGGCCGCGGCATCTATTCCGAACCCGTGTCGGACAGCGACCAGACCCTGGACGATGCGGAGATCTTCTATTCCTGCGTCGGCTCGCTGATCCTGCTGAAGATCCTGCCCTATCGCGAGTCCATGCACCGCTATCTGGTCTTCAACGAGAAGACCGGCACGGTGCATCGACTTGATGCGATCGGCGACTCGTGCGTGCTGCTGCCTGACGACCACGGCATCGTTTTCGCCAACGGCTACATGCTGCAAAGCGGCGATGTGAAAACGTTCGATCACGGCATCCTCGACATGCGTTTCGAGCGGCGCGTGGCTTCTTCGAATGGCGAGGATGTGTTGTTTTCCTTCTACAACCGGCCGAACGGCGAATACGTCCTGCTTTCCTACAACCGCATCCGGCAGAACGTGGAAAACCCGATCCTCTGCTCGGGTTTCTCGTTGTTTGGTGACGGACAACTCGTGTTGTTCCGCTCGGACGGCCAGCCACAAAAACACCACGCGCTCCAAATCTGGCAGACACCCTATCTCGATGACGAGGCGGCGGTGGCCGGTGCGGCGGACCAGAATTCCTATCTCTTCAAGATCGGAAATCCGGAACTTGTCCGCGGCATGGCCGAGGCCCGCGAACTGCTCACCCTGCTGCACAAGGATGATTCGTTCTCGGGGCTTTACATTGACCTGCTGAAGCGCTCGGGCGATCTGTTAGACAGTTATTTCTGGCTCGCCAGAGAGGAATGCGGATCGCTCGCCACTCCCGTCACCGAGATCAAACGCGCGGCCGAGGCAGCCATCGGTGAGTTCGAAAAGGTGCAGCAACTCCGGAAAACCGCGGCGGAAAAAACCGCCGCCGTGCGCGCCGCCGTCGAAAAAGCGGTCCGCGAGGCACGCACCGCGCTTGGCGACGAACTCAAGCCGCTGGTCCTCCACCTTTCCACGCTGCGCAAGCTGCGGGGCGAAATCATCGGCCTGCGCGACGTGCGCTACACCGACCCGGCGGTAATCGACGGCCTTGAGCGCGAGGTTGTCGAAACCGGCGACGCCACCTCGCAGCGCACGGTGGATTTCCTGTTAGGTGAGAATTCGCTCAAATCCTACGCCGATGCCATCGAGGCGCAGGAGGCCGGGATCGGCAAGATCACCAAGGTCACTGATGCTGATGCCGTCGCTGCGGCGCTCGACCAGTCGGCTGCCGAGCTGGAAATGCTCATCGAGATTGTCGGTGGACTCAAGATCGCCGACGCCACGCAGACCACCGCCATCATCGAGCGCATCTCCACGCTCTACGCCAAGCTCAACGGCACCCGCAGCGCGCTGCGCAACAAGCGCAAGGATCTTGCGAGGGGCGAGGGCGAGGCGCAGTTCGCCGCCCAGATGAAGCTGCTTTCGCAGGCGCTGGCGAACCACCTCGACCTTTGCGACACACCCGAGAAATGCGACGAAGCCCTCACCCGCCTGATGGTGCAGGTGGAGGAACTCGAAGGTCGCTTCGCCGAGTTCGACGAATACATTGAGCTGCTCACCACCCGTCGCGAGGAGATCAACGACGCCTTCGAGGGACGGCGCACACAGCTTCTCGAAGCCCGGCAGAAACGAGCGGCCGCCTTGTTCAAGTCCGCCGAACGGATCCTCAACGGCATCCGCAACCGGGTTTCGTCCTTCGCCGAGCTGGAGGAAATCCACAGCTACATCGCCGCGGACCCGATGGTGGGCAAGGTGCGCGACATCATCGCCCAACTGACCTCGCTCGGCGATCCGGTGAAGGCGGACGATCTCCAGACGCGGCTCAAGACGCTGCGCGAGGACAGCGTGCGCCAGCTCAAGGACAAGAAGGACCTGTTCGTCGATGGCCGGAACGTGCTGCGTTTCGGCAAACACGAGTTCAGCGTCAACACCCAGCCTCTGGAGCTGGCCATCATCCCGCATGGCGATGGCATGGCCTTTCATCTGGCGGGCACGAAGTTTTTCGAACCGATCACCGATCCCGGATTCCTCGCCACCAGGGCGGCATGGGAGCTGGAAGTGCCGAGCGAAAGCCCGTCGGTCGCGCGGGTGGAGTACCTGGCATGGCGGTTCTTGTTAGAGCATGCTCCGACGGGCGCGCCCTTGCTTGAGGAGGTGCAGGCCTTCATGCAGCCGCGCTATGCCGAGGGATACACCAAGGGCGTGCATGACGAGGATGCGGCGAAGCTGTTGGAGAAACTGCTGCCGATCCACGCCGATGCCGGCTTGCTCGCCCATGGGCCGCGGCTCCGTGCGGCGGCGATGTTGTTCTGGGCGGATTGGAACGATGCGTCAAAGGAAGTGCTCGCCGGGCAGTTCGCGAGTTATGGCAAGCGCCGGGGTTTCTTCGCCGAAGGCGGGGATTTGGAACGGCTCAAACTCAAGGCGCTGCGAGCCTTCGAAGCCTGGCTCAAGGATAGCGGATGCTTCGCGGATCTCACGGAAAGCGAAAACTCCCGCAGACAGGTGATCGCTTACCTCGCCGAGGAACTCGCCGGCGGTGAAACCTTCGTCGTTTCCGCCGCCGCGTCCGAACTGGTTCGCGGATTCGAGCACACGCTGGTCGCCAAACGCGGCGACAAGCCCTTCGCCGATGCGATGGCCGGGCATCCCGCCTCCGTCCGCTTCGAGATCGCCCGCGACTGGCTGGCCGGTTACGCCGCCAGCGGCGGCGAGGTGCTCGTCTCCACGCCGGAAGCGTTGCGGCCCGCCGTGATCGACGAAAGCGCCGCCCACCTCGCGCGCGGCGGCTTCGACCAACGCTCGGTGCGCGCGCTCGATCTCGCCGTGCGCGTGGAGGGGCTGCGATCCAATCACCCGCGCATCGACGGCGGTGCGATGGAGTTGCATTACAGCGAATTCCTCGACCGCCTCGCGCTCCACGAGGAAACCGACGGCCGCGCCTTCCGCGAGTTGTCGGCGATCAAGCACCGACTGACCGAGGAAAAGCGTGTGCAGATGCGTTTGGACGAATTCAAACCGAAGGTGATGAGCGCCTTCGTCCGCAACCGCCTGATCGACGAGGTCTACCTGCCGCTCATCGGCGACAACCTTGCCAAGCAGCTTGGCACCGCGGGATCCAACACGCGCACCGACCGCATGGGCATGCTGCTGCTCATTTCACCGCCCGGTTATGGCAAGACGACCCTGATGGAATACGTCGCCAACCGCCTCGGTCTGACCCTGGTGAAAATCAACGGCCCGGCGCTCGGGAACAACGTGGTTTCACTCGACCCCGCCGAAGCGCCCAACGCCGCCGCGCGTGAGGAGGTCGTCCGCATCAACCTCGCGCTGGAGATGGGTGACAACGTGATGCTTTACGTCGATGACATCCAGCACACGAGTTCCGAGTTTCTCCAGAAATTCATCAGCCTCTGCGACGCGCAGCGCCGGATCGAGGGCGTGTGGCACGGCAAGGCGCGGACCTATGATCTGCGCGGACGCAAGGTGGCCGTGGTCATGGCGGGAAATCCTTACACCGAGACCGGCGGCAAGTTCCAGATCCCGGACATGCTCGCCAACCGCGCGGATACCTACAACCTCGGCGACATCCTCGGCGGGCACGAGGACGCCTTCAAATCGAGTTATATCGAAAACTCGCTGACCTCCAACGCCGCGTTGTCCCGCCTGGCGAGCCGCTCGCAGAAGGACGTGCTCTCCATCATCCGCATCGCGCAAACCGGCAGCCGCGAGGGCGTGGACTTCGAGGGCAACCACACCCCGGCGGAGATCGACGAAATGATCGCCGTTACCAGGCACCTGCTTGTTGTTAGAGACACCATCCTGCGTGTGAACCTCGAGTACATCCGCAGCGCGGCGCAGGAGGACAACTATCGCACCGAGCCGCCGTTCAAGCTGCAAGGATCCTATCGCAACATGAACCGGATCGCGGAAAAGGTCCTGCCATTGATGACGCCCGACGAGGTGAGCCGGATCGTGATGGATCACTACCGCGGCGAATCCCAGAACCTCACCAAGGCCGCCGAGGCGAACCTGCTGAAGTTCCATGAACTCGAAAACCTCCTCGACGATGCGATGGCCGCACGCTGGGACGAGATCAAGCGCGCGTTCAACAAGCACAAGCTGTTAGGCGGCGCCGCCGAAGGCGATCCCGTCGCCCGGGTGGTGGCCCAGCTCACCCAGTTCAACGACGGCCTCGAGGCGATCCGCAGCGGCATCGTCTCCGCCGGAGCCACCTATGCCAAACCCCAGACGCTCGGTGAGGAAACCGTGGCGCAACTCCGCGAAATCATCGAAGGTCTCCGCGCCGTGCCGGTGGAGGTGGACATCAAGGTGGTGCCCGTCCAGCAGGAGGGCGGAGCCATCGAGAAAGTCGAAAGCTCCGCCTCACCCATCGAGATCAACCCCGAGGTCCGGCAAGACCCGGCGGATGCTCCGTGAGACCGGTGGAACGGCTTGGGAAAAGGTTGCGAAGACCGGTTCAGATCCCGGTTGGTGAATTCCTTGGTCGGTGAAATCCGCATTGATCTGAGGTTTCATCCCGGATTCCGAAATCGGTAACGACGAAAACCTCGAAATGGCCGAAAAAGAAGCGGTTTGAAGCGGAATTCGCCACCATTCAGAACCAAGGGAAATGACCTTGTGGCCCCCTTTTTTTCGCGGCATTCCGACGATTGCGTTGTTACAACTTCCGTTATTCGGGGGGTAAACCGCAACCAAAAAGATTCTTGGCAAGGCGGTCCGCAGCGCTAGGGTCGTGGGTGATGGTTTTGTTTGCCAAAATCGGAAGCAGTCGTTGCGACACTGTTGCCGAGTGTCGTTTGTTTCCGCACGCGGCTCATCCGTTGCTTTCCGCTTCCGCCTTTTCTGCCGCAAACCCCGCTCCGTCTCCCTAAGGTCCAACCCAATCGCTCTTTCAGAGACCTACCACATTCATAAAACCCCTAACCATGCCATGAAAACACGCATTCTTAACTCCGCCCGCATCTCCTTTCCGCTCGCCGCCGCCCTCGCCGCGCTGCTCGCCGCTCCCGCCGCATTCGCTCAAACCAACGGCACTTGGACTGGTGCCGCTGGCACCGGCATCTGGGGTGGCACCGGAAACTGGGTCAGCAGCCAGGTCGCGACGGGCACCGGAGCCACGGCTTTTTTCGTCAGTGAATACACCGCGACGCAGAACGTGGCGGTAAACACGGCCCGGACGATCGGAAACATCACCTTCACCGACAACACTCCCTCGCACAATGTGAACATCAATGTTCATACGACTGCCTTCAACCTCACCCTTGCCGTCTCGACCGGTTCCCCGCAGATCGATGTCACCCAGAGTAGTCGCACGCTGACCATCAACAACGTGATCGCCGGTACCGCCGGGTTTACCAAACTCGGCGCTGGCACCCTCACCTTGACCAATGCCGGCAATACCCTTTCGGGCAACATCATCGTCAGCGAGGGCACGCTCACACTGGGCAACAGCCTCGCGCTCCGCAACGCCACGCTGAACACCACCAGCAGCATCCTTGGCACCGCGTCGGCCGGCCTCAAGACGACCGTGACCACCCTGACCTTGGGCGGGCTTACCGGAGACAAGAATTTCGCCGCGACCGGCGGAGTGTTCACCACCACCTCCGGCGGCTACGGCGGCGTGACCGCGCTGACCCTCAATCCGGCCTCCGGCACCCCGACCTATGCCGGTGTGATTGCGAACGGTGCCGCCAATATGACACTCACGAAGACCGGTGCCGGGACGCAGGTTCTCTCTGGTGCCAACACCTACACCGGCACCACCACCATCAGCGCCGGCACCTTGCAGCTCGGAGCTGCGGACACCACCGGGACACTGGCCACTGCAAGTTCGATCGTGAACAACGCCACCTTCGCCGTCAACCGCACCAACGCCGTGGTCCAAGGCACGGACTTTTCCGGAGCGGCCATCACGGGCACCGGTGCCTTCACCCAAGCGGGCAGCGGAACCACCACCCTGAACGCCCTCAATACCTTCAGCGGGAATGTCACGGTCAATGGCGGCACGCTGGTTGCGGACAACACCGAAACTTCGGGCAACGGCGCGCTGGGTGCCGCCAATAACACACGCTCGATCACGGTCGCTACCGGGGCGACGCTGCAGCTCGCCCAATCCAAGGCCCTCAAGGCGCTCTTCAGCTCCTCCAACATCCCGTCGCTGGTCATCAACGGCACCGTGAACGACACCAACCTGTCCAATCCGGGCAACAATCCGTTGGGCAATGTCACGCTCAACAACGGAACGCTGACGGCGAGCGTGGGCAGTGCCAGCGGCTACGGTTCCTACAATCTCAACGGCACGGTCACTTCCACCGGCACCTCGACGATCTCGTCAACCGCACCTGTCCCGATCACTCTTAGCGCCGCAACAGGTTTCGACACCACTTTTGCCGTCAACAGCGGCACACTGACCGTCTCCGCCGGTCTCGGCCAGGTCACGGCGGCAGGAGACGAAAGGATCAGCAGCCTGACCAAATCCGGCACCGGCAACATGATCCTTTCCGGTTCCAACACCTACACCGGCGGGACCAACATCAATGCCGGAACCCTCACCGTCACGAGCTCCGGCTCGCTGGCCAATACCGCCATCGCCACCACTGGCACCGCAACTTTCACGGTCACGCCCGGCACCGGCACAGTCACTCTTGGCAATACGGGCACGGTGGCAGCAGGCGCCACTCTCAACCTCGCCAGCAGTACGGCGTTCAGCATGGTGGACGGCAGCGCCGGGGGCACTACGAGCCTCGTGCAGGAGGCCAGCTTTGCCGGGCCCGCGCTCACGCTCAATGGTGCCAGCCTGAATTTCGAACTGGGTTCTTCCGCCGCGGATAAACTCGCCGTGACCGGGGCCGCTTCGCTCTCCGGCACCAACTCGATCAACATCATTCCCATCGGCACCCTGAGCAGTGGAACCTATGATCTCATCACTGCCGCGTCGGGACTGGATACCGGCGGAACCCTCGTGTTCGGCGGCACCGGCACGACCACGCAGACCTTGGTATCGGGAACCAATTCCTATCTTCTGACGCTGAACAATGCGGCGGGGGTGGAATCCGTGACCGTGGGCGCGCCGGTCACCGTGAGCGGCGTCACCTGGACCGGCCAGACCAATGGCAGCGGCGCGGCCGATTCGAACTGGACCAATGTCATCGGTTCGAACTGGGCCGTCGGCGGCTCGCCGGCCGTCTATGGCGATGGAACGGCCGTGACCTTCGATGACACGAATGCGGTCACCTCCTCGGGGATCACCAATAGTACAGTCACCGTTGCGGCAGGCGGGGTCATCCCGAATTCCACCACTTTCAATCACTCGGTGGTGGATTACACCGTCGGAGGAGGCGCCATCCGCGGTTCGGGCGGTGTCGCCAAATCGGGAACGGGTGTTCTGACTCTCAATGCGGCGAACACCTACACCGGTGCCACGGCGATCAGCGCGGGAACGCTCAGGATCGGCAATGCTTCCGCCTTGGGCACGGGCACCGGCGCATCCGATGGAACGACGATCAGCGCGGGGGCGACGCTCGACCTGGGCGGCGTGAGCAATGGTGCGAACTCCGCCGCAGGTTCGGAACGGATCACCGTCTCCGGCACCGGAGTCGGAGGAAATGGTGCCATCGTGAGTCCGAGCGCGATCGCCACGCCCTTCATCGGCGTGCGCTATTTGACGTTGGCGGGGAACACCACCCTCGGATTCTCGAATCGCTGGGATGTGGGCTCCAGCACCGCCGCGAACAACGCGTTCGTCGGTGGCGGATTTAACCTGACCTTCCTCGGCACCGCTCCCTCCGCACAGGCCAGCCTCAACTTCCTGGGCGAGACCGATCTGGGCGATGTCACTGTCAACCTGGGTTCCGACACCGCCACGAACATCCTCTACCTTCAAGGTGACACCACTCTGGGTCAGGCAGGCAAAACGGTGACGGTCACCGGAGGCTCGACGCTTCATTTCTTCAGCAACGTCACTCCCACGACCTACGACAAGAAGTTCGCTCTCGATAATGGATCGCTGAACTTGAATCGGGCCAACACCACGTTCACACTCCCGGGGACGATCAGCCTGACCAATTCGAACACCGTCACCAGCAACGTTTCCACCACGAACGTCATCGCGAGCAACGAGATCTCCGGCACCGGCAGCCTCACGAAAGCGGGTCCGGGCACCCTGACCCTCTCGGGGCCGAACAGCTACGGCGGCACCACCACGGTGAACGCGGGGTCGCTCATCGTGCAGAACCCGACCGCGCTCGGCAACACCACCGGAGGCACTTCCGTGACAAATGGCCGCGTCGAGTTGGACAACCTGACCGTCGCAGGCGAGGCCATCTCCCTGATTGGAAATGGCACCAACTTTCTCGGCGCCCTTCAAGGTCGCTCCGGTTCCAGCGAATGGTCCGGCAACATCACCATCAATGCCGATGGCACCCGCATCGGGGCCAACAACGGCGCCTCGCTGCTTGTCTCCGGCGTGATCGACGACGGTATCAATGATTACCGCCTGATGTATCGCGTTGGCGATGCCGCCGCGAGCGTCACCTTGACGGGAGCCAACACTTACACCGGCATCACATCCATTGTCGGTGCCGGCCCGGTGATTGTCGGATCGCTCAACAGTGTGGTCGGAGGCACGGCTTCCAGCCACCTCGGCGCGCCCGTCAGTGCGGAGAACGGCAAGATCATCATCGGCACCACCACGGTCAACGGCACCTTGCGCTACGTGGGACCTGGCGAAACGACCGACCGCACCATCCAGATTGGCGAGAATGCGCCCACTCCGGTCGTAGGCGACACCGGTAGCGCGGGCATTGAAAACAACGGCGCCAGCGGTGCGCTGGTCTTCAGCGCGCCGACATTCAACATCCCGACGGATGCCGTCACGGGCACCAGCCCGGCCCGCACGCTCACCCTCGGCGGCAGCAACACCGGGGCCAACACGGTATCCGGCATCATTCAGAACAACCTGGTCGCCGGCAGTCCCACCGCCGCGGTGAATCTCGCCAAGACCGGCGCGGGATCCTGGACCTTGGCGGGGTCAACACATACACCGGCGCCACCATCATCGACAACGGCACGCTGGCATTCGGCGTGGACCAGACGCTCGCCGGCGGGCTGACCTTCGGCTCGGCCAACGGTTCCGCGAGCAGCGGGACCCTGGATCTGTCCACTGCCAGTGCGACCATTGCCGGAGCCGCCCTGGTGCGGACGAACTCCACCATCCCGAATGCCATCAGCATCGGCGCCGCGAGGACGCTCACCCTCAGCGGCGGCCTGACCCTGGGCTACGATGCCGCGGGCGGCACCGGGCAGACGGATTCCATGCTCACCGTCTCCGGATCGGGGAGCATGGTGGTGAATGGCGCGACGATCAATGTCGGCGTGAATCAGGCGGCAACCAACGCCGGCTACTGGAACAAGGGGACCCTCGACGTGAGCGGGCTGGCGGGCTTCAGCACCGATGTGACCACTTTCAACATCGGGGTCGGCAACACCACCCAGGGTCCCGGCACCGTCCTCCTCAGCGATACCGCCAACACCCTCATCGCCACCACCCTCACGGCGGGAAACACCAGCGGCAACAACGGAAGAGGCACGGGTCTGCTGGTTCTCGGCACCGGAACCAACGTGATTCAGGCGGACACGATCAACATCGGACGAAGCAAGAGCGTGCCGGGCGGCCCGACCGGGGCTATCCGTTTTGCCTCCCAGAATCCCGGCAGTCCGGGCACGGTGACCATCGCCGACAAGGCTGGCACCGGCCGTGCCAACATCGACGTCGCCATTCAGGGCGGGACCTCTACGGCAGGTGGTGCCACCGGCGCTCTCGATTTGAGAGGCCATGCCGCCACGGTCTCCGCTGGCACGGTCAACATCGCAAGTGTTTCCGCCGCCTCGAGCTCCGGCGGTCCCAGCGGCACCCTCTCGTTCGATGCCGGCACCTTCGATGTCAACACTCTGACCATGGCGACCAAATCGGGGGGTAGCACCGGAACCGCCAGTGCCACGGTGAACATCGGCGGTGGATCCTTCACCGTGAACACCGCCTTCAACATGGGCTCGCAGACGGGTTCCGGGGCTGCGAATGCGACCCTCAACCTCACCGGCGGCACGCTGACTTCCAGCGCGAGCATCGCGAAGGGAGCCGGCACCGTGACCTCCACCATCAACCTGAGTGGCGGAACGCTCGACCTGACCGGCAATGCCATTGGCTCGGGCACTGCGGCCATCACCCTCAACGCCGAATCCGGTGTCTTGAGCAACGTCGCCAGCATCAACGGCAGCGGCGGGCTCACCAAGACCACGGCAGGCACGTTGCTGCTCGGCGGCACCATCAGTTATGCCGGCGACACCACCGTCAGCGAAGGCACGTTGACCCTCAGCAGCGCCGCCAGCCCCACCAACGCCAATCCCGCCAACGATGCTTCCACCGTGACCATCGCCGCCACCGGAGCGACCCTGAACCTAACCTACACCGGCACGGACCTGGTGGACAAATTGTTCGTCGGAGCCAGTCAGTTGGCGGCCGGAACCTATGGGAAAGTGGGCTCGACCGCGCCAGTCATCGGTATCCCGCAGATCACCGGCGACGGCACTCTCACTGTCGCCAGCGGTACGAATTACGCCTCGTGGATCGCCAGCTTCGCGCTCACCGGGAACGACGCTCTGGCCGATTCCGATCCGGACTTCGACGGCATCGACAACGCGGTGGAAATGGTTCTCGGCGGCAATCCTGCCACCGGCATGGACACGGCGCTGCTGCCGACCATCGAACTGGTGACCAATCCGACCGGCACCGGCCCGATCCCCGCCGGAGACTACCTGCTGTTCACCTACCGCCGCACGGATCTATCGGTTGCCGCCGGCGTCACGGCGGATTGTGAGACGGATACCGATCTGGTCGCGCCGTGGACCGCCGCCACCGGAGCCCCCGGTGTGGTCATTGAGGTGGACAACAACTTCACCTTCACTCCGCCGGCGGCCGCCGATACCGACCGCGTGCGGGTCTATGTTCCGCGCGGAGCCAATCCGAAGCTCTTCGGACGCATCAACGTCGTGGTGCCCTAAGCCGAGGGACCGCCATCCGCCGCCTCTTGCCCATGCGAATGGGCAAGAGCGGTTCCCGATTCACCTGAAGTTTCGGGATGCCTCATGGTGGATTTGATCAGCAGTTTGAAAATGCGTGCCCGTCCACCGGCGGTTTCGTTTCCCCATCGAGGATTGCGCACGAGTCGTGGTCCGGGTGAAGAACCGTTGATGGCCCGGCGCGACGGGCGCTGGCAGCTGAAGCCCATGGCGGAAAGCTCCTTGCTGAATGACCCGGATGGTAGCCCACACCGAATCCGTTGCGAATGACCTTGGCCACACGTGGCAAGGTCCACACTTCGGTTGGCCTGCCAGCCACTCCATGCGCCAACGAACGGCGGATTGGCGGTGCCCCCCGGACGGCGGGCAACCTCGGATGGGGTGATTCCCTTCACTAACAAGCGCACCGCTTTCAATCGACGCTTCTGGAGGGAGGGCTGATCGACGGGTCCCTGAAAGGCCACGCCGGAGCAAGCTGTTCCGCCGCTAAACGGGATGCGATGGCGGGTGACGGAAAATCTCCTCGCCACTTCTGACGGATGAAGTGATGGTTGCGACGTTCTCTGGTGCCATGAAGCCGACTCCTCAACAACCTATGCCACCGTTCTCCATGGTGGAAGAATGGGATAATCCGCTGATGACGATATTCAAACGCCAGGAAGCAGAGGTGCGGGTGTTGTGCGCCCAATCCCACACCCGGGAGGAAAGGCGGGCCGCGCTGGGTCATTCATTGATGCGGGACGAACCGATCCGCTCGACACTCATGCGTTTCCTGCCTCTTCTCTACCTGGTTCTGGTGTCGATTGCCAGTGCTCAAAACACCGATCCCTTCCCCACAACTCCGAGTCGGAAAGGGCTTCAGGTGCAGATGGTCGATGACGCCCTGTCGCTAGGCATCCATCACGCGGGCATCAACATCAACCTCACGGCGCTGCTGGACATGAGTTCGAAGCCCGGGACGGGCGATTTCGTGTTCAATCAGAACTACCTCACGTCCCTCGACCGCCAGATCAAGCCGCTCTCGGACCGGGGTGTGCTCGTTTACATGATCCTGCTGGTTTATCCCTCGAAAGACCCGGCGCGCGACGCCATCGCGCTGCATCCCGGGCACCGCAAGGATTACCATTTCAGCGTTGGCGCCTTCAACACGACGAATCGCTTTCTTGAATCTGCCGTCGGCATGCTCGCGGAGCGCTGGAGCGGCGCGCATCCCGAGCATGGCCGCGTTTGGGGTTGGATTGTCGGCAACGAGGTCAACTCGCACTTCCAGTGGAGCAACATGGGCCTTGTCACGCTCGAAACAGCCGCCAGTGAGTATGAAAAGGCCTTTCGCATCGCCCACATGGCGATCCGCAGGCATTCGCGGCATGCGCGCACTTACATCTCGTTTGACCATCACTGGGCCGGCAGCATGCAGAACGTCAGCGCCCGGGAGGCGGTGCCGGGACGCGACTTCCTCGACACCTTCGCGCGCCTCGTGCGCGAGCGTGGCGACTTTGACTGGAACGTCGCCTGGCACCCCTACCCCGAGGACCTCGGCAATCCGCGCGCATGGGCCGATAAAAACGTCACGCACGACGACAACACGATCAAAGTGACCTTCAAAAACCTCGATGTGCTTCCGGCTCACCTTGAAAAAACCGAACTGCTTTTTGAAGGGAAGCCGCGCCGCATCATCCTGAGCGAGCAGGGTTTTCACACACTGCTCACGCCCGATGGCGAGAAACTCCAGGCCGCGGCCTACGCCTATGCATGGGAAAAGTGTCAATCACTGCCGACGGTCGATGCCTTTATCTACCATCGTCATGTCGATCATGCGCATGAGGGCGGTCTGCGCCTCGGCCTGTGGCGCAACGCACCGAACTCCGTGGCCGATCCCCACAGCAAGAAGCTCATTCACGAGCTGTTCAAAAAGGCCGGCACACCGGAGTGGCGGGCGGCTGCGGACGCATTGCTGCCGGTGACCGGGTTGAAGGCATGGAATGAATGAGCCGACGCTCAAAACGAATCAACTCCCATGTTATCGCTGGGGGCCGGTGCGGCCCCGCGGTCAGCGCGCGAAGAGATCCACCTTGGATGCGGAGACGAAGCCATTGTGGGAAGCCTTGCCGAGCATCCGGCTGCCTTGGCCGATGAGGGTGATGTCTCCCGGGTTGTCCTTGCTCATCTGGGCGATGCCGAGTCCGAGTTTGGACGATGCCTTGAGCACCTGGTTGAAGGCATGGCCAACGCCATCGGAGATGGGGCCGCCCTGGCCGGTGAGGGTTTCACGGACGCCAATGATGGCGGAGAATGCGAGGGAGTAAACGAGCACACGCATAGCGATGCCCCTGCCACTCGGGGGGTGGTTTCTTCTCATGTCTGGGGGGATTGGGGGGAATGCAACTCTTGCGAGATGCGGGCGAAGGCTAGGCGCTCCGACGAGGACTTACAAGAACGGCCTATGGTTTCACGCGATCATGTGGGATACGGGAGGGGCCGGAGGAATGAGCACAGTTTCATCACGGCACCGCTCCGAAAACCTGGACGGCCCAGATGGTTCCCGAGTCATCGGTGTGGGTTCCGATGCCGGTTCTGTTCCAGAGGCGGTTTTCGATATTGGTTCGGTGGGTCTTCGAGCCGAGCCATGCCTCGACCAATCGCCGTGCGGGGTCGGGTCCGGCGGAGACGCCGTGCACATTTTCGCTGAAGACACGCGTGCCAGTCAGTTGATGGGCACGGGAGAACCGGTTTTGAAATCCTTCATGGTTGTTTTTCCCTTTCGCCGCGACTTGGGACGCGTGTTCCCTCGCCAACGAATCGAGCCGCGGATCTCTCGTGAGCGCGCCGCGTTTCATCGATGTCCTGGCCTGATTGACATAGGTGTCGATCCGGTTTTCCACGCCATGCCCGGCGACTGATGCCGATGGTGCCAGCACTACCGGGGCACCGGATGGTCCGCATCCGGACAAGGCTAGACAGGCGAGTGTGACACAGGATGCGATTGATCGTTGGTTCATGGTTTTCGGCGGTATTCGCATGACTTGGTGCAAGCATCATGCCAGCAGCTCGCGCAGCGTGGCGGTGATCTGCTCGCGGTTGAGCAGCCCGGCGGCCACGGCGAGGGTGAGGTTTTCCCAGGAGTCGGCATCGAGCGTCTCGTTTGGCAGCAATCCGTTCTCACTCAGGAAAACGAGACATGTGGCGAGGGCAACCCGTTTGTTTCCATCCACAAACGGATGATTTCCCGAGAGATAAAAGAGATAGGCACCCGCGATTTCAATCGGATCGCTGATCAGCGGCTCGCCCATCATGGTTGCTTGTGGCGCCGCGACGGCCGACTCCAGCAAGTCCCGGGAACGAATGCCGGTGGCTCCACCGTGGGCGGCAAGCACTTCGGCGTGGATCGCAAGCACGCCGTCCACTGTCGGATGTTTCAGTGGCTGTTTCACGACAGCCGGCGGAACAATTCGCTGTTGGTGCTGATGAGGCGCTTGGCGGCCTGTGCGGCCACGCCGGGCGGAATCAACGTGGGGTCAGTCGGCGTGATCGTGATCGTCCCGCCGGAGTGGACCTCGACGTTGACCTCGTCGCCCGGCTTGAGGTGGGCGAGCTGGAGCAGGGCGGAATCGAAGATGATGCCGTGGGAATTGCCGATCTTGGTGATGGTCTTGATCATGGCAAAACAATGTTTTACGCCCGGCCATTTGTCAACGCGGGACTTGGGGCGTCACAGGAACAACGGCTTCATGTGGCGCTCGAGCAGGTTGCCGGTGACGTTTTTGGCCACGACCTCGCGGTTGGCCTTGAGCGCGTCCAGGTAGGTGTCGCCGAGCATGGCGGCGACCTTGAACCCGACGTGCAGGAGCTGGCGGAGGTCCGGGTTGTAGCCGGGATTCTTCGGATCGTGGCGCAGCGCGGAGGTGAACTGTTCGCTGGTCCAGCCGTTGACTTCGTCGGCGGAGGGCAGGTTCGCGTCCCGGATGTCGATGACGGTGGCGTAGGGTTCGCAGAGGGCGGCCTTCTTTTCGAGGGACTTCGCGTAGATCTGCTTGGCGAGTGCGAGGGCGTCGCCACCGGCTTCGGCCAGGCCGATGATTTCCTCCAGCCAGTTGGTGCCCGCGGTTTTCACATGGAGCCCCGCGCCGGTGCGGCGGAGGGCCGCCTTGATGATCGGATAGATCGAGAACTTGTCGGAGCCCGAATGGACGGAGAGTTTCAGCGTGGAGGGCAGGCCGTAGGTATTCACGGCGTGGGCGATGACGGCGAGGTCGTCGTTGAATTCGGTTTCGAACTGCTTGAGGTCGCCGACATAGTCGACGCCCTTGTTGAAGCGGCCGGTGAACTTGGGCGCGATGGTCTGGATGGGAATGCCCTGATCGGCGATGGCGGCGAGAATGATGAGCAGCTCCGGCGGCGTCTGCGGGCTGTCGGTTTCATCCATGGAGACCTCGGTGACAAAATCGTCCGCGCCACCCTTGGCCGCGACGATGTGCTGATAGATGGCGGCGGCCTTCATGGTGGCCTTGAGAAACTTGTTGGCGGCCCTTTCCACATCCGGGCGGGTGATTTCAAACGGTCTGGCGATGCCTTCGATGGAAACGGTGCCGATGAGTTCCGGGTGTTTCGCGATGAAGGCGTTCACCTCTTCCGGCGTGGCGGCCTCGCCGATGGCGTCCGCCACATCGAGCGTGAAGAAATCACAAGGCGCGACGAAACGGTCCACGGTGGAAAGGTTGATGTGATCGGCATCCAGCAGGTATTCGCCGGTCCAGCGGAGGTCGGCCACAGCCTTGTCCGCGGCGGCGCGGGTCTGTGACGGCTCGGAACCGATGATGTTGTGCTCGCGGTTGGATTTGTTCCAGACGGGCGTGATGTCGATGCCGAGTTTCTTCGCTTCGATGAAGGCGGAAAGCTGGGCCTGAGCGCCGTGGGCGAAGCGGTCGCCGACGCCGAAGGTGAACTTGGGGCAGGTTTTCATACGTGGTAGTAAGTGGGGCAGTGGAAATACGTGGGCTGATGGATGGGTTGGTTTGGCGGGTGGGAAGTCATTCCGCGCCTCCGCCGAGCAGCCTGAGGTTCAGGCTGCCACCAGTGAAGAGCATTTCATCGAGGGCGGCCTCGGCGTCTGCCAGGCTGAGTTGACTGTCATCTCCGGACCGCAGCATGACTTGAGCGGAGCGGCGCATGAGTTCCTTGATGAAGGCGGCGCTGGCGTTTTTGGTTTTGCGGACGAGGACGGAGATCGTTTCTTCGTCGATCTGAAGTTTGCCGGCATAGAGTTGAATCAGTTTTTTCCGGCCGGCGTCATCCGGCAGCGGGAATTCGATGGCCTGATCGACCCGTCCGGGCCGTGCCGCCAGGGCGGTTTCCAGATCTTCCGGACGGTTGGTGGTGAGGACAAACAACAAGGCGGCATCCTCGCGCAGGCCGTCCATTTCGTTGAGCAGCTTGTTGAGCAGGCTCTCTTCACAGGGGCCGTGCATCGATGTGCGGGAGCGGGCTATCAGATCGACATCCTCAAGGACGATCATCGCCGGTTGGAGGAAGCGTGCGAGCTGCATGTATTCGTCCAGCAGGGAGACCTGTTCCGCCGTGATCAACAGGGTGGTGTGGCCGGGCAACTGGCTGGCAAGGTAATGAATCGTGTGCGTCTTGCCGGTTCCGGGCGGGCCGTGGAAGAGCAGGCCTTTCTTGATGCTCATTCCAAGCGCGTGGAGCTTGTCCCGCTGGGTGATGAACTCGGTCACGTTTTGTTCGAGGAGCAGGAGGGTTTTTTCCGGCAGGATGACTTGCCCGCGGGTCACCCCGCGCAACTTGTGAACGCGCACGCTGCCGACGCTGCCCGAGTAGTTGTCGCGTTGCTCGAGTGAGATGACTTTGCCGCGATAGGAGCGTGCCTGGCTGATCCTCTCTTCCAGGCCGGCGAGCATCGCGCCGCCGGAGTCCATGTCATTTTCCGGAACGGTGGCGACTTCGATCTGCCATCCGCTGACTTGGCCGTGTCCCAGCACGGGTGTCAGCAGGATGGCGATTCGCCTTTCCTGAGTGGAACAGAGCCAGAGGGTCGTCTTGAGGCAGCGCGCGGGGACCGCTTCACCGATGTCCACGTCCTCATGCTCCAGCGGTGAAATGACGGGCGCCTGATGGTCCCGGTCCAATGAGAGCATGCTGAAAGTGAATGTCTGAAACGCGTAACCCGCCTGCACGCCGGACTGGTGGAGGATCTCGCATGTTTCCGAGATCATGTCGATGAGGGCGTTTTGCAGATCGACACGGGTGGTCACCGGAAAGGCGCGGGACGTGGTGTTGAGGTGGTGCAGTTCGGCGAGATGGAAATGTTTGCGCAGCATGCCAGCCACCGTGATCACGGTTGGTCTGCGTTTGGTTTTCCGCTTGGAGTTTGATTTGGCCGACATGGGATTATCCGGAGGGTGGGGGAATCTCCCCGCCTGTGCAAGCCGGTTGCGCCGCAGCTGCTACCCGCGGAGGAGAAACTGACGACTTGAGACCTAGCAGCTTGCTCAAGCCAACCGGTCGCGGAAATCGGCATAGCCGAAGTCCCGGATCACCTCGATGCGGCCGTCCTCGTGCTGGAGCGCGATGGGCGGGTGCTTCACACCGTTGAACATGGTGGTCTTGACCATCGTGTAGTGGGCCATGTCGTCGAAAACGAGGATGTCGCCGACCCTTAACTCGCGATGGAAGGTGAAATCGCCCACGACATCTCCGGCAAGGCAGGTGGGGCCGCCGAGGCGGCAGGTGAACGATTGATGATTGACGATTGATGATGGATGATTGGCCGATGGATCCGCCGCGAGGTGGTAGGATTCCCCCTCAAGAACGACCGCGGGTTTCGCTCCATCTGGTCTCTGGTCTCCGGTCTCCGGTTTCTCTACCAGGAACACATCGGGCCTGTAGGGCATTTCCATCACGTCCGGCATGTGGGCGGTGGCGGAGACGCTGAGGATGGCGAGCCGGTGGCCGGCTGATTCGAAGACATCCATCACGGTGGCACGTAGGACGCCGGTGTGGATGGCGATGGCCTCGCCGGGTTCGAGCCAAACCTCGACGTTATAGTCCGCCATGGCCTTGCGCACTAGTCGGATGAGGCGATCGCGGTCGTAGAACGGCTTGGTGATCCAGTGGCCGCCGCCCATGTTGAGATAGGTGAATTGCGGAGAACGCAGCAGGTGGCCGAACTTTTCATCGAGGGCGGCGAGGGTGGTTTCCAGATCGTCGGAGTTTTGCTCGCAAAGCGTGTGGAAATGCAGGCCGGACAACCCTGTTAGATCGACGCCTTCGAGTTGCTCCGCGGTGATGCCGAGTCGCGATCCGGCGACGCACGGATCATAGATCGGCGTGTGGCCGGTAGAGCACTGCGGGTTCACTCGCAGGCCGCATTGGAGCGCGCCGTTTCGGAAACGCGGGTGGGCCATCACCATGTCGCGAAAGCGGAACCACTGCGAGAGCGAGTTGAAGTCGAGGTGGTGGGTGAACTCACAAAGCGCCGCGATGTCCGCCTCGTCGTAGGCGGGCGAGTAAGTGACGACGTGCTTTCCGAAATGATCCCGTGCCAGTTGTGCCTCCCACAAGCCCGAGGCGCAGCAGCCGTCGAGATCGTCCCTGATGAAGGGGAACGCTTTCCAGCAGGAGAATCCCTTGAGCGCGAGCACGAGATGACATCCCGCGGCTTCCTTCACTTCGCGGAGGATGGCGGTGTTGCGCTTCAGCGCGGCGATGGAAATGAGGAACATGGCGGAGGATGGATGCTAGTGGACGTGCCGATTCACCCGGTTCGCCGTCCGCCGCCAAACCTGACTTGCCGGGCCGGTCCAAGCAAGCACCCCGGTGGGGAAACCCCGGTGCCCTGTGGAAATTCGCGCCGGTCCAAGGAATCAGCCGGGTGTTGACGCTGTCCCAGGCAACTGAACCTGGCTACAATGCCGGTGCGGTTGATCCGTCATCACAGCCCGAACTCATGGAGGTTTCTGTCATTCTCCGCCGAAACCCCATCCCTGGCAGTGACAAAAGCTCCGGGATGGATCAACCTCACTCCCATGCGTGCAAGCCAATGGAAGGAATTCAGGGCCGCCGCCAAGCGCGAACCCGGCGCGGCCATCCCCCTCGCTCTGATCGTTGACAGCCCATGGATGCCGGGACACCTGGGAATCTCCCACAACGATTACTTCTTCGACTCCGAAGTCTGGTTCAATGCCCATCGTGCGGTGATCGAGGAGTTTCCCGAGGTCATCATGTTTCCCTCGTGGTGGGCGGAGATCGGCATGGCGGCCGAACCTTCCGCCATGGGTGTCCGTGTCCGCTTCTGGCCGCACCAGACGCCCAGTGAGGAACGCGTTCCCTTCCACCTCGAGGATCTGGCTGAATTGAGCCGCCCGGATCCGAAGAGCGACGGTTTTTGCCCGCTGATTCTCCACCGCTACGCCAGCATGAAGCAGCGGATCTTCGACGCCGGATACACGATGCCCGTCGTCGCCGCCCGTGGTCCGCTGTGCACGGCATCGTTTTTCCGCGGCGTGACGCAACTCATGATGGATCTGATGGACGAGCCGGAGCAGACGCTCAAGCTCATCGACCTTTGCACCGGCCTGACCATCGACTGGCTCAAGGCACAGGCCGCCGCCATCGGGCCGTCCGTCGAGGGGATTCTCGTGCTGGATGATATTGTGGGCATGATCGGGCCGGACGACTACGAGCAGTTCGCCCATCCGTTTCTCAAGCGGATCTGCGATGCGTTTCCAACGGACTGGGTGAAGGTCTATCACAACGATGCCGGAGTGGAGGCTTGCCTGGAACGGCTGCCGGACACCGGGTTTGACGTGCTCAATTGGGGCAAGCAGACCGACATCGCGCGCGCGGCGGAACGTCTCGGCGGGCGCATGACCCTGATGGGCAATGTGCCGCCTTTGGATGTCGGGGTTCGGGGCACACCGGACGATGTGGAACAGGCGACGCTCGAGGTGCTGGCCAAGGCCGGAGGGCATCCGATGATTCTCTCGGTGGGCGGTGGCGTGAGCCCCGGCATGCCGGCGGAGAACATCCGGGCGATGGCGAGGGCGCTCGCAAGGTTCCGCAGCGGTGGCTGAATGGACGGTCCGGCCGGTGAACGGCAGACGGTGGACTTGAATGTCTCCCGACGGGAGCGTTTCCGACATCAATACTCGCGCTTGAGCAGATGGGCCGCGATTTGTTCGAGGCGCAGTGCCTTCCTGCCAAAGGGCTTGAGCGCTTCCATCGCGGCCTTGGTGAGCTTTCCGGCTTCCTTGCGCGAGGCCTCCAAGCCGATGATTGACGGATAGGTGGCCTTTTCGACGGCTTGGTCCTTGCCCGCCGTTTTCCCTAACACCTCGGTGCTCTGGGTGACGTCGAGAATGTCGTCGATGACCTGGAAAGCGAGGCCGAGGTTGTAACCAAAGTCTGTTAGAGCGGCGAGCTTCGCGGGCGTGGCGTTGGCGGTCATCGCGCCGAGCCGCAGCGACGCGGTGAGCAGGGCCGCGGTCTTCGCCTCGTGGATGCGGACGAGTTCGCGCTTCGTCAGCTTTTTCCCCTCGCCTTCGAGGTCCATGACCTGTCCGCCGATGAGCTTGCGGCTGCCACCGGTTTCCGCGAGTTCGGCGATGTGGTCGCGCGTGCCGTAGCGTGGGGTGACGGGTGCTTGGGAAAGCACGAGGAACGCCTCCGTGAGAAGCGCGTCGCCGCAAAGCACGGCCATGCCCTCGCCATAGACCTTGTGGCAGGTGGGCCGGCCGCGGCGCAGGTCGTCGTCGTCCATGGCGGGAAGATCGTCATGGACGAGCGAGTAAGTGTGCATCAACTCCACCGCGCAGGCCGGGGCGAGGGCGTCCGCCGTTTCGCCACCGCAGGCTTCCGCGGCGGCAAGGCACAAGACCGGACGCAGCCGCTTGCCGCCCGCGAAGATGGCGTAGCGCATCGCCTCGTGAATGGTCGATGGCCGCTCCTTCGCTTCCGGAAGGTAGGCATCCATCGCCGCATCCACCAGCGCGGCTCGGTCGGCGAGGTAGTGCTTTAAGTCCATGGGAAGTTGAGAGTCTTGAGTTGAGAGTTGAGAGTCGGAAATGAGGAAGAAGTGGTTCGTTCTTACTCTCAACTCTCAACCTTCAACCCTCAACCTCTTCAGAGAATCTCCGCGATCTGCACGGCATTCAGCGCCGCGCCCTTGCGGACCTGGTCGCCGACGACCCAAAGGTCGAGCGCGTTGTCGAGCACGAGGTTTTTGCGGATGCGGCCGACGAGGCAATCATCCTTGCCGGTGGTATCGAGTGGCACGGGGAAAATTCTGTTCGATGGATCGTCCTTCAGTTGCACGCCAGGCTTGCCGGCATAGGCGGCGCGGGCGGCATCGACATCGACGGGTTTCTCAAACTCGGCGGTGATGGACACCGAGTGCGAACGATAAACCGGCACGCGCACGCAGGTGCAGGAAACCTTCAGCTCCGGCAGATCCATGATCTTGCGGCCTTCGTGCAGCATCTTGAGTTCCTCCTTGGTGTAGCCGTTGTCGGTGAAGACATCCACCTGCGGGATCACGTTGAAGGCGATCTGGCGCGGATAGACTTTCGGTTCGAATGGCTGGCCGGTGGCGATGGCTTTCACTTGTTCCTCGAGTTCGACGATGCCCTGTGCACCGGAGCCCGAGACGGCCTGGTAGCTGGAGGCGATCACCGACTTCAGCCCGAATTTTTCGTGCAGAGGCGCGAGAGCCATCAGCGAGATGATGGTGGTGCAGTTCGGGTTCGCGATGATGTTGCGGGGGTGGTTTTTCGCCGCCTGCGGATTGATCTCCGGGACGACGAGCGGCACATCCGCGTCCATGCGGAAGGCGGACGAGTTGTCGATGACGACCGCGCCGGCGGCTGCGGCCGAGGGGCCGAACTCCTTTGAAATCCCACCGCCCGCGCTGAAGAGCGCGATGTCCACGCCCTTGAACGAATCATGTGTCAGCTCCTCGACGACCACATCCTCGCCGCGGAATTTCATCCGTTTGCCCGCGGAGCGAGCCGAAGCCAGGAGCTTCAGCTTGCCGAGCGGAAAGTTCCGCTGTTCCAAGCAAAGGAGCATTTCCACGCCGACGGCACCCGTCGCGCCAACAATAGCCACATGTGGTTGATTCATGGTTCAAAGGCCGGTTTTTCCGAACCGGGGCGCGAAACATAGCGCCTCCCGGCCCGCTGGCAATCCCATCCTTGGTGCGATTTGGGTGGTTTTCACCTCCAAATCCCGCTACAAGCGCCGCCATGAACGACCACCAAGGCGCTCCCCCGGTCCCACAGGAGAAAAAGGGCATTCCCGTGCTCGGCTGGGTCGGCATCGGCTGCGGCACGATCCTGATCATCGCCATCATCGCGGTTTCTTTGCTGATCGGCTGGTGCAAGCGCACGGTGGGCGACCTCTCCGAGTTCCAGAGAAACCCGGAAAAAGCCGCCGCCGAGATGGTGGTGCGGCTTTCACCCGACATCGAAATGGTTTCCCAGGACGAGTCCAAGGGCGAGATGACCATCCGCACCAAGGACGGTGAAACCATCACCCTGAGCTACAAGGACATTGCCGAGGGCAAGTTCCGCATGAAGGACGCGCAGGGCAACACCACGGAAATCGGCAGCGCCGACCTCTCGAAGCTGCCCTCGTGGGTGCCCCGCGTTCCGGAAATGAAAAACGCGACCTCCTCCATGCAGTCGGAAAGGGACGGCATGGTCTCCGGTCTCTACAGCGCCACCAGCGCGCAGGCGGCCGAAGCGCTGGAGGAACATTTCAAATCCGAACTCGGCAAGCTCGGCAGCGGTTCCACCAGTTCCTCCAACACCACTCTCAACGGCTCCGCAAGCCGCACCCTCTCCGCCGAGCGCGATGGCCGGAAGATCGACATCGTCATTACCGCCAAACCCGGCGAGGACACCATGGTCAACGTCGGCTACGAGGGACCGAAGTGACGCGATTTCGGAACTCGTGGTCGCGCGGAAACAGGGTCAGGAATCAACCGAACAACCCTTCTTCCGCCGCATGCGCCAGCGAGCGATGGATGCGGGCCGCCTCCGAGAAGTCGAGGCCGGCGGTCACGCGGTTGGGGATGATCCAGACGGTCATGCCGGCGGCGTGGGCGGCTTTCATGCCGTTGAGGGAGTCTTCGATGACGAGGCATTTCGCCGGATCGACCTCAAGGCGGCGCGCGGCTGTTAGAAAAAGGTCGGGCGCGGGTTTGATGCGCGGTGCGTCACCACGGCAGACGGTGGTGCGGAAGTGGCGGGCGAGCCCGAGTTTCTCCAGCCATCCGTCCACCCACTGGTGGGAGGAACTGGAAACGACCGCGGTGGGCATGCCGCGCGCGGAGAGGGTTTCCAGCACCGCGGGGACGCCGTGCATCGGTTTTTCATGCTCGAGGTCCCTCAGGATTTCCTGTTGGCGGCGGGTGTCGAGGTCGTGCCAGTCGAAGGCCTTGCCGGTGAGTTCCTCGAGGTGGGTCTTGGGCGACCAGGTGTTGAAATCCGTGCCGATGCAGCGGGTGTAAACGTCGAGCGGCAAGTGCTGGCCGTGACCTTCGAAGGTGCGTTTCCACGCCTGATAGATGGCCCACTCGGTGTCCACGAGCACACCGTCGAAGTCGAAGAGGATGGCGGAGAAATCCATGGCGGGAGGTGGCGTGATCATGCGTTCGCCTTTTCCCATGCCACTTCGTCGTCAGTGAAATAGCGGACCCGGACCTTCTTGAACTCCTTCGTCGAGTAGAGCGCGTGGCGGTCGGTGATGCCGGTGGCTTCCGCGATGGCGTCGAGGGCCTGCTCGCATTCGCCTTCTGACTTGCCGTGGACCATGGTGAAGAGGTTGTAGGGCCAGTCCGGATAGCTCGGGCGCTGGTAGCAGTGGGAAACGGCGCGGAACGAGGCCATGGTCTCGCCGGTTTTGCGCAGCGCCTCGGGGTCATCCTGCGGACCGGCCCAGACGCCCATGGCGTTGGCACCGAACCCGGCCTTGCGGTGGTGGAGCACGGCGGCGAAGCGCCGCATGCGGCCGCTTGTTAGAAACTCCGCGTGCATGGGGGCGGTTTCTTCGAAGGACATGCCGAGTTCCTCAGCCAGCGGGGAAAACGGATTCTCCGTGATGGGCAGGTCGCGCTGCATGAGGCGGACGAAGCGGATCTCTGTTTCCGTTAGGGGCCGGGTTTCGGTGCGGTTGGCCTCGGTGTAAGCGGGCGCGGATTGGTCGTCCGGTTTGGCGGAGCCTTCGACATCGAAGCGCACGCCGATCTTGAAAAGCCGCAGCGTGGGCAGCAGGCGGGTGGTCTCGGCTCCGGAAAGCCGGTGGAGCAGGTTCACGGTGCCTTCGAGGCCGAGCGCGCTGGTGGGTGGCACGGCGATGGTGTACCAGAGGTTGAACCCGTGGTTGCGCAGATAGTTATGGCTGACGCCGGGGTGGGAGTTGATGATTTCCACGGCGGCATCAAGTTTTTCCGGGGCGATTCGCGCGGCCACGAGGCTGGAGGCATAGCCGAGGCTGCGGGTGTCGAAGATCGCGGAAATCTGCCGGATGACCCTGGCTTCCTTAAGCGTGCGGAGCTGTTCGATGACGTCACGCTCCGTCAGTCCGCAGCGTTCTCCGAGGTCTGCGAAGGGACGGCGGGAGAAGGGGATGGATTCCTGAATCGCGCCTAACAGCGCGGCCTGGGCGGAGTCGTTCATGTCGCCGCGACGATAGCTTTCGGACCCGCTGGCGGAAGCAGGGAAATCGTCGCGGCCTCAGTTTTCGCGGGAGGCCTCGGGTTTCCGGTTGGAAACCAGCAGGCTCCGGCTGCCGCGAATGTCGTTGGCGGCTGTGTCCGGTTTGGATGGCGCGGGCCGGACCAGGCCTGGAATGGCGACGGAATCCGTGGCGATGGCGCGGCGGATCACCTTGGTGCCGAGAAACAGCGAGCTGAGGCAGGCGACGTTGCAGGCAAGGATGAGTCCGGAGTTCCAGCCAAGCATGATCCAGCGTTTGGGTAGGAAGAACCTCAGCACAAGCGCCGCCCATACGGCGCCGATGCCGCTGAGGATCGATAGGAACACCAGCGGATCGACGATGAACTCGGGCAGTTGCGGCGCGAACAGGCGGCCGAGCGAGGCCACGGACCCGGCGGTACCCACGCACAGCAGCGCGAGCCAGATCAGCGAGAGACGGGGCTTCGCGAAGTTTCCGCCCTTGGCGCTCCGGGTGTTGTAGAGCATGTCCTGGATGGTCTTCGCCAGCGATTCGCGGGTGGCGCTGTCACCCATGCATTTGGCGATGCGGCGGGTCTCGAACGAGCGGTTTTTCACGTGCTGGAGCCGATGAACCTTGGACAACTGGCGCGTCCGCAGGCGGGTATAAACCGCGATGGCCTCCTGCTTGCGGCCGTTGCACTCGGCCAGGGCCAACGCCCATACGGCCGGATCGAGCCGCGATTCGAGAATCTCGCGGCCCACCTGTTCGGTGACCTCAGCTGCGGCGGAGCGCATCATGGCGTCCTTCGGCTGCTGCCGGGCTTGGGTGGCGCTGGATTTCATAAGGGGATGAAACGTTAGATCCGGCGGCGGCGGAAAAGAATGAATACGGCGGGAACGAGGCCGAACAGGACGTTCGGCTCCGGGATCGCGTTCATGGAAGCGGTCGCACCGTTTTGCGTGGTCTCGGCGAACAGGCTGTTGATCGTTGTCGCCAGCGTACCGTTGATTGGCGAGGTAGTGCCCGTCGGGCTTACGCCCGGGATCGTGCTGCCGATGACGTTGGCCTCGTAGAACGCGTCGATTTGGGTAGCCTGGTTGCCCAGTGCGAGCGAATTGATCAGGTCCACCCCGGAGTTCATGGCGAAATCACTGCCTGCGGCCGCAGTGGCGGCGGTTTGGTTCGGTTGGCGGCGGGCCGTTGCCACTTCCACCATCTGGACCACGCTTTCGAAACCATTGGCAGTACCGCCGGTTTCCGTGCCGAAGGTCAACGTGGCCGCCGTCAGCGCCGCGCCGACATCCGCGGATCCCGTGACGAAGGGCATCGTCAGGCTGCGGGCGATCGCCGCAAACTGCTGTGCCTGGCTCAGGCTGCCGATTTCCATCCACTGGATGCCGGCGATCTGGGTGTTGGTGTTTCCATAAAACATCATCGAAACCGCCACCCGCCCGTAGTAGCCGGACTGGATGGAGTCGATCACGTTGGTGCTGGTGAAGGCGGAGGCGTATCCGTCCATCAACTGGCTGAACTGCGTGTCAGACAATCCCGGCCGGGTCACATCGACCAGCAGGACGATCTCGCTGTCCACATTCACCGCGCGGGCCTGGGACGCCAGAGCCGACGCCAGCGCGACGGGTAGGAGAAAACGCAGCGGGCCGACCAGGGACGGACGGGCAGGAGCGCACTCGGTGGGAGGGTGTGATTTCATGCGGGTGTGGCAAGTTGCGGACTTATTAAAATTTAATATTGCTTAAACGTCAAGATTTTTTAGAATTTCGCCATGCTTAATCCAAAAGACGCTTCGAGGAGCCCGCTGTCGTCCCGGATCGCCCTGCCCGCCGCGCTGATGCTGGCCGGGGTGTTTGGTCTCGGCATTTCGATGATTCAGCCCACGGTGGTGACGAAACCCGCGCCCGCGCCCGAGGTTCCGGCCGTTCCCGAGGCCGCCGGCGAGCCCCCGGTTCTGGCTTTGACCGAGGAGCAGCCGCAGTCCGCCGAGCGTCCGAAGGCGCCGGAGGATCTGGTTTCCTTCTGCTCCAAGCATGTCACGGACAAACGGAGTTTTGTCATTTTCAAACGCGGCACCTGCGTGGTGATCAACGAACCCTGCGAGGATCCGCTGGCCGAGGGCATCCGGATTCTGGCCCGCTGCAAGGATCCGAACGCCCGGTTCATCACCGAGCCGACCACCGATGGCGACATGATCGTCACCTTCAAGGATCCGGTTTTCCTGCGTTTCACGCCCAAGGAGATGGAGGAAGCCCAGCCATGGCTGGAAAAGTCCGCCTCCACCTTGCTCTCGCCCACCGAGGCGGCCACGGCGGGTGACGGTTGGCTGCCGCCGGCAAACGCCCGGATTGGTCTGCTGGCCCGCCGCCGGTTGCTGGAGGACGCGGCACAGACGGTGCCGGTCAAGGTGATCCGCGCCAAGGAACGCGCCATCGCTTCGCGCTGATCGTTCGAAACCGGCGCTGGCGCGGACGGCCGGTTGCCGCTATGCCGTCGCCGCCCCACGGCGCATTCATCCATGATTCCCGACCTCACCGTCATCAAGGCCGGCACCGGCGTACTCACGAAATCCGCCGATGGCACGCTCGACCGCGCCGCGCTGGTTCATCTGGTTTCCTCCATCGCCGGGCTGATCGATGCCGGGCATCGCTGCCTGTTCGTTTCGTCCGGCGCGGTGGGTTCGGGGGTTTCGGCCTTCGGCCTCGGCGAATACCCCAGGGATACCGCCACCCGCCAGGCCTGTGCGGCCGTCGGCCAGGCGCGGCTGATGCAGACCTACAGCAGCCTCTTTTCCAATTTTGACATCACCGTCGCCCAAGTGCTGCTGACCGCCGCCGACCTCGGCACTCCGGAGCGAGCCGGTTATGTCTCGGACACGCTCAACCGCCTGCTCGCGGAGCCGCGCATCCTTCCGATCATCAACGAGAACGACTCGGTGGCCGTCGAGGAACTCAAGTTTGGTGACAACGACATGCTTTCGGTCCGCGTGGCGAAGCTCGCCGGAGCCAAACGCATCATCCTGCTCACCAGCGTGGACGGATTGTTGGATCCGGAAACCGGGACGCTGATCCCCGAAGTGCCCGCCATCGACGAGGTGTTCCGCCACGTGCGCGACGACAAGGGCCGCTTCTCGATGGGCGGCATGGCCTCGAAGCTCGCCGCCATCAGGTTCGCCGTCGAGGCGGGCATCGAGACCCACATCGCCCACGGCCGCCATCCGGAGCGGCTCGCGGGGATCGTCGGTGGAAACGGGATGTCGACCCGTTTCCACGCGGTTAGCGCTTAGTCCGTCACTCGACCACGGCGCGCAGGAAGCCCTTGTTGGGAAGGTTTTCCGAGCTATCGAGGCTGAAGGTGTGGTATTCCCAGTCCTCGCCGACGAGCGACGGCAGACCGGTGGCCAGTGGCGCGGTGTCCGAAGCGCCGGCATGGCTGACGTTTCCGCCGGGGAAATTCAGATCGGGCGAGCCTTCGATGGTGTAGGTCACACCGTCCTTGGTGGCGGTGCGGGTTCCGTTGGGACCGGCACCGAAGGTGGCTCCGCGGCGGGCGGCGATGATCAGCGTGAGTTCGTTGCCGGCGGGCGCGGTGGCGTCCTGCACGAGGCTCGCGCTCAGACCATTGTTTCCGCCACTGGTCGGATCACCGTTGAGGGCGAACTCCATCAGGTTGTTCGCACCGTCCTCATCCGGATCCGCTCCGGGCAGCTTGTCGTTGGGATCCGTTAGGGAAACGAAGCTGTTGATCCAGGTGCTGAACGGACTCGATGCGCCGGAGACCAGCGCGATCTGGTTCAGGTTGTTGTAATTGTAGTCGATGGAATAACCCGGGGGCATTCCGGTGATTGTGCCAAAGGTTCCGTTCAATCCGCTGTAGGAGGCGATGACGTAAACCGGCTGCGAAGGCGCGGCGAGTTCGGTGATGGCGAGGACCGAAGTGGTCGCATCGAGATCCAGCGCTCCACCCACGGTGAGGCGGTCGGAGGTGGATGCGTTCAACTCGACGGCGAGGGTTCCGGCGATATTGACCGGTGCCGTGGTGCTGAGCGTGCCGATGGAAGTGCCGGGCGCGATGGTGCCGCCGATATTGGCGGTGGTGCTGCCACCGACGGTGCCGGTGCCGCCGAGCGTTCCGCCGGTATTGACGGTTACGGCGCCATTGGCGGCGGTCTGGTTGCCGTTGATGAGCAGCGTGCCGCTGTTGACGGTGGTGGTGCCGGTGTAGTCGCTATCGCTGTTGGTGAGCGTCCACGTATTGGTTCCCTGCATGATCACACCCAAGGGGGTGTTGCCGTTGGTGAGCTTGCCGTTGACGGTACCGGTCGTGCCATTGGTTCCGGAAAGCCGCAGGATGCGAACGCTGGGGGCGCTGGTGGTGATCTGGCCGTTCAGGACCAGCGAGCCGCTGTCCACCTTGACCACCGTGTCACCGCCTCCGGACGTGAGCGTGATTGTCCCTTCGATCACATTGTTACCGGCAAGGTTTCCAATGGCGGGCCGATTGGCGTCGTTGGCGCTGGTCCTGAAAACGATATTTGCAGGGACGGTGATGTTTCCGCCGGTTCCATCGAGATAGAACTGGGATCGTCCATTCGATCCGTTGTTCGCCTCGATGTTTTTCGGACCGGTGCCCAGTGCGGAAACATTGAGGATCCTCAAGCCGCCGGAATTGATGGTGATGTTGCCCGCGAAGGTGTTGTTACCGGTGAGGGTGGTGATGGAATCCCATTCGGTCGCGGTTTGCAGGCCGGCCACGCCAATGATGAGGCTGCCGGTGCCGCTGATGTTATTGGCCACGGTGGTGTTTCCGATCCGGGCGAAGCGTAGCGTGCCGTTGTTGACGATGTCGGCGGAGCCGGGCGCGCCGGTGGTGCCGAGATTTCCGAACTGGAGCGTGCCAGCGCTAACGGTGGTGATGCCGGCGTAAGTGTTGTCAGCCAGCAGAATCGCCTGTCCGGCATCGGCTTTGGTCAGGGCTCCGGTCCCGGTAACCGCGCTGCTGAGTGAGAAAACCCTGCCGCTTGAGACATTGATCGTGCCGGTGCCGGTGACACTGACAGCGGAGTCCAGGGTGAAGTTATTGGTGCCGGTGAGTTCAAGCGCGCCGTCGCTGAGGTTGATGGGTTTGGATACCACTCCGGCCGATTGATTGGTGAAGCGCAGGGCGGCACCCGCATTGACATTGATGTCGCCCGTGCCGCTCACATCCATCCGGGCCATGGTGATGGTGCCCTCGTTGATGTTGAGCGTGCCAGCCGAGGTCATGCTGCCGTCGACGAAGGAAACAAAGTTGCTGCCGGTCTTGGTGAGCGTGTGGCCATCGAGATCAATCACCGTGGTGCCGGGGGTGATCGGTCGCACCTCCCAGCGTCCGGGACCGCCGATGGTGGCGTCCGCGGCGAGAGTGAGCGATCCGAAGCCGTTGGTGAGATCGGCACCGGTGTTGACAATCGCGCCGAGACCGCCCACGCCGGTGCCGCTGATCACGGCTTCGTAGTCGCGGTCGGCGTTCATCGCGCCGTTGGCGTCGAGCGTGGCTCCGGAAGCGACGGTGATGACCTGGCCGTTGGCTCCGAGCGACTGGTTGCCGACGGGCTTCAGCGTGCCACCCTGGATCGAGATGCCGCCGTCGAACGAATGGCTGCCACCGAGGTTGAGCGTGCTGGTGCCATTTTTGGTGAGGGTGAAGGTTCCTGTTAGAGAACCGGTGCCGCCGAAGGTGTAGTCGGTGGTCGAGTTCACGCTGACGGAGGCCGGGCGAAGATCGCCGATGAGGTTCACCGAAGGCTGGGTGAGCGCGCCGCTTTCATCGAAGGAGACGGCGTCCCACCAATGGAAGGTCTCCGGATTGTTGGCACCATCCTTCCAGTTGACGGTGGATTTGAGGTCCCATGCGTCGCCATTGGTTCCGGTCCATGTGAGGGCCAGCCCGGGATTTACCGTCATGCTGGTGGTGGTGGCGGTGCTGTTGAACGAGGCGTTTCGGTAATCCGAAGTGAGGTTTCCGGTGCCGGTGATGGAACCGTGGTCGAGAACCGCGGTGGTTCCCTGCGGGTTGCCGGGAATTGATACCTTGACCGGCCCGGCGATGATGAGATTGCCATCGATGTCGAGCGCTCTTCCGGTGTTCGGGTTGTAGTTGAGCGTGAGGTTGGCGAGCGAGAGTGTGGCGGAAGCGTTGACAAGGAAATCGGCGGCCGGGGGCAGGGCGTTGTTGATGGCGAGCGTGCCCTGCTGGACATCGGCGGTGCCCGCATAGGTGCTTGGCGCGTTGAGGACCAGGGTGCCGGTGCCGGTTTTCACGAATCCACCGGTGCCGCCGAGCGGCGAGGTCGCGTTGAGCGTGATGGAGTTCGTTCCGGTCGCCTCGAAGGTATGCGTGCCGGAGGCCAGGGTGACGGGCAATGTATCAACCAACAGATCCGCCCCGCTGGTGTTGCGGAGGGTGCCGTTGGTCCAGTTGAACGCGGTGGTGGCGGTGGCACCGCCGGTTTGCACGCCCCGCTGGATGGTGGTGGCCTCGATGGTGCCGTTGGTGAGGTTGAGTGTGCCGGAAACGCTGCGGGTTGCGGTTCCGCCGGCCAAGGTGGTGTTTTCAGCGAGCGTGATGGTGGTCGCCTTCAGCAGGCCGGTGGCATGATCGAGGGTGAAGGTGCCGTTGCCCGCCATGGTGCTGGTGATGGTGGAGGCGGCGTTGCCGGAGATCCTGCCAAGCACCATCGTGGTGGTCTGCAAGGTGCCGTTACCCATGATGAACGTCGCGTTTTCGGTGCCGCCGCGGCCGGTTTGGGTGCCTGGGATGTCCGCCGTGCCAATGGTGAGGGCGTTGGTCAGAATGTCGGAGGTGCCGCCGGTGAGGTTGACCGTGTCGGTCCAGGTGGTGGCATTGAAGGTCACGGTCTGGCCGACGCGCCATTCGGAGACCGGGCTGGTGCCGTCGGTGTTGCGGACGCTGAGCGTCGGACTGACACGAATCGGATCGAAGAGGAAAACGGAATTGGACCGTCCGCCGGTGCCGTTGTTGATCGCATTGACCCGGAGCGTGGTGCTGCCGCCAAGGTTGACCGTGGAATTACCGCCATGATTGCTGGCTCCCACATCGCCCACTCCAAGTGTGGCCGCCGTGATGGTATTCGAGTCGGCGAGAAAGAGTGTGGCGATATTGCCCAGATTTCCGGTATTGGTGGAGCTGCCTTTCGGCCCCACGCGGACGACTCCCGCCGCGTTGTTGTAAACGAACTCGTCGAGTTGTGACATATCGAGCGAGACCGCATGGCTGGTGGTGATCGCTCCCCCCGGGCCGATTTTGCAGGTTTGCGGCACCGTTCAGGGTGAGGGCGCCATCTCCCTTCACGTTGAGCGCGACGTTGGCGAGGTCCGGGGTCGTGAAGGTGGAGAGGGTCTGGTTGGTGGTGGTGAGGTCCAGCGTCGAGCTGCCGGTGAAACCCAGCGTGCTGGTAATGGGAAGTCGGTTGTTGGCTCCGCTGAGTTCGAGAGTGCCGCCGTTAAGGATGGTGTTTCCGGCGTGGGTGGCTGGAGCGCTCAGGCGAAGGGTGCCGGTGCTGGTTTTCGTGAGATCAAAGGCACCACCGGTGATGCCGCCGGTGAGTTCGGCGACGTTGGCGCTCACCTGGATGGTTCGTGATCCGCCGTTGAGGTCGAGGGGGTTGACCAGGGTGATCTTGCCGTTGGCGGTGCTGCCGTTGAGCACCAGGGTATTGGTGCGGATGCGTGAAGCGGGAGCCGTGGCGCCGGTGTCGAAGAGGACCGTCGCGCCCGCGCCGCCGAAGTTGAGGCTGAGGTCGCCGCCGCGGGCTCCGAAGCCTTGGGCGCGGTTGGCGCTCAGTGTGAACGAGCACTCGTTGGTTCCGGTGCCGAGAGCGCGGGTGAAGGTGCCGTAGGTCTGGATGGTTCCGGGACTGGAACCGCAGATCTGGAGCTGTGCGGAGGGCAAGGCGTTCGGCTCGAACCAGAGCGTGCCTTCGTGGTGGACGGTGGTTCCGGTCCATGAGTTGCCGGTGTTGGTGAGGCGGATGCCTTCGTTGTTGGCCTGGCGGAAATGAACCGAGTTCGCGCCGCCGGTGATGGCCCCGTTGATATCGAGGCGCTGGCCTTCCGTATTGGAGATTCTCGCGGCGTTGAGAGTGACACTGATCGGGCCGTTGATCGTGGCCACCCCGGTGCCGCTGGTGCGGATGGCCCCGGGTGGGAAGTTGTTGCCGCCTATGGAGTTGACGGTGATGGATGTGGTATTGGGAAGGGTCGCGCCGTTGCGGAGTTCGAGATAGGAACCCGATCCGGCAGCGCCGTTAATCGTGATCTGGCTGAGGGCTCCTGCGGCCGCCGTGCCGTCGATGGCGACACCGGCGTTGTTCGTTCCGGCGACATCGTCGAGCAGCAGGGTGCCGGAGAGCGCCGAGTTGTTGCCGGAAAGGACCAGCAGACCGGCACCGTTTTTCCGGATTCCGGAGATACCCGCCAGAGGAGCGGAGATTGTGGCAGTGCGGTTGGAAACGGTGATGAGCGGTTGGTTGACATCGTTGTTCAGTGTCAGCAGACTGGTGCCGTCGAAGATCCAGTCGTGGCTGGCGGTGGTGAGGTCCTGGACGGTCAGGGTGCCGATGGTGAAGGGCGAGTCGATGGTGACCGTGCGGTTCGCGGTGATGTTGAGGGTGCTGAAATTGGCGGTGGCGGTGGCACCGGAAGCGATGTTGCCGCCGGACCAGTTGCCGGAGGTGTTCCAGGTGCCGTTGTTGTTGAGCGTCCAGGTGCCATTGGTTTGGGCATGGACGAGTGGCATGAACGCGCAGACGATGAATGAAGCGAGGATTCTGGATTTTGGTTTCATGGATTTGGGATTTGAGGTATTTGTCGCAATCAAAACGCCATTGCCCGGCTTTGCCAGCGAAAAAAGAGCCCGGAATCACCACCCTCCCACCTGGCGAACCGCCAGGCTCAAGGGCGGCGCCGCGCGGCGAAAACCAACCACAACCCGAATCCGCCGCAAGCCGTTCCGAAGCCCGCGATGGTGGCGATGCAGGTCCAGAACAACGCCGGGTTTTCTTCTTTCGAAACGATGTGTCTACCCGCGTATCTCGCCGGCAAGCGGGTCTCGCCGCGCTCGACGCCTTGCGCCGCCAGCCAGAAGGCACCCGCAGCCAACAGCGCCAGGCAGCCCACCGGTACGAGCAGGCCGCCGGATTTGTCCGGAAGAGCGTGCGATGAAACGTTCGGCGTCCGGTTTTCCCCCCGCGCCGTCCCGCCCCCGTCATACTCGTAATCCGGTTCGGTGAAGCGGCTCTTGATGCGGGCGATGATCTCATCGCGCCGGTGACGCGCCCATTCGGGATAACGCTGCCAGGTCTCCGCATCCGCGAAGTAAATCACATGATGGGCGCGCCCGGTGAGCATCTCGCCGTCGATGTCAATCCTCCGCCAGCCGATGCCGTGCCGCTCTTCATAATACATCATGTCCCGCCCTTCGTGCCCGACACGCCAGTTACCCCCCGTCTCTGCCGGAACCGCAGCGGGACGGTGGGGGAGTGCCGGGGGAAGGTTCGCCCGAGGTTCTCTGACAACGGCGAATTCCTGCCTCACCGATCGGGAAAACAACCCGAGCAATACCAGTCCGCCCACCGCCGCGCATCCCACCGACAGCGCGAGCTGCGCCCGCTTCGCCGCATCGGCCGCCGGACCCGGAAGCGGCGCGTAGGCTGGCTCCGGCGCGAGCCAGCCCCTCACGCCGAGCGCGACGAGTCCCGCCATCAGCAGGATCATCCACCATCTTGCCCAGCGCCACCGCAGCAACAGCCCGATCCCGGCCAGCAAGGTTCCCGGGGGCAGGATGAAAATGAGGAAAATCCCGAGCGGATCCGCGGACGAGGCATAGGGTTTCCCGATCGCCAGAAGCAGCGCGAACAGGCTGAACACACTGCCCAGCCCGCCTAACAGAATCGCCGCCACGCCGACCAGAGTCGTGAAGAGCGTGCGGCGTGGGGGAGGGGTGCTCACGGGAAGGAAACGGTTCGTTCGGCGGATGATTCCGCGACGATACGCGGGCCATGCGGGAGTTTTCTCTCCGTGTGCGGTTTGAAATCGCCGCTGGCATCCGCGGGATCTTCAGTCACGATCGCCCGACGACGAGAATGAAATCCGGGCCCCGCCAGAAGCACCAGTTCCACTCCGAGATGGCCAAACTGCTGGAAGCCGGCTTCGACATCCGCCGTGCCGCCGATGTGCTGCGCGACACCCGCCTGCCCGACGCGCAAAAGGCCTTGCTCGACGAACTCCATTGCGGCCTCGACTCCGGAAAAACCATTGCCGAAGCCATCGGTTCGCACTCGCCCGCCGTCACCGGACTCGAGCGCCAGATGATCCGCGCCGGCGAACGCGGCGGTCGCCTCGCCGAGGCCTTCCGTCACCTGGCCGAGCACTTCGGCATGCTCGCCACCGCCCGCGAGACCGCCATTGCCAGCCTGATCTATCCGCTTGTCATCCTCCACCTCGGCATCCTCATCGCCAGCGTGCCCGGTGCCTGGATGCTCGGTGGCGTGACCAAGGCGGACATCGCCGCGAACCTCGTCAAAAACCTGTTGGCCACCTACGCGCTCGCCACCGCCGGGTTTTTCCTGCTGCGCTTCCTCTGGCGAAAGGCCGACACCCATCCCGCTCTCGACCGCTGGTTCCAGAGGCTGCCCTGGATCGGCAAGGCCCGCCGCCAACTCGCCATGGCGCGTTTCTGCCAAGTCTATCACGCGTGCCTGCTCTCCGGCGTCAGCATGGAGGAAACCGTGCGCCTCTCCTCCGATGCCAGCCACAGCGGACTTCTCCGTGATGCGGGCGCGCAACTCGCCGCCACCGCCGCCTCCGGCCACCCGCTCGGCCCGGTATTTCTGGATTCCGGCGCATTCCCCGCCGCATTCGCCCGCTCCTACGCCACCGCCGAGGAGTCCGGCACGCTGGATACCGACCTCGCCCGCTGGGCCGGATTTTTCCAGGGGGACGCCGCCGCCGCCATGCGCACGGCTTCCGTCATGCTGCCCAAGGCCTGCTATCTGCTCATCCTGCTCTTCATCGGCTGGAAAATCGTCGGCTTCTACTCCGGCTACTACCAAGGCCTTGAACAAATGCTGGAGTGACCGGAGCGCGCATTCGAGTCCGCCCGCCATGTCCCGGATTCAGATGTCAGGGCTTTCCTTGACCTCCATCGGGTTCCCTGCCAGACACTCCGGTGAAGAAAGTCGCATCAATCCCCGATCCACCATCCCATGAAACCATTCCAGAAACTCGGCCTGCTTGCAATGGCGGGAACCGCCTGCCTGTTGAACTCCTGCGGGAACGTCGGCCGTTCGCCGTCGGGCTTCCTGGCGAACTACTCGCAACTGGATGCCGGATACGGCACGACGGACGCCGTGGGTGCCTACATCAAGCCGGGCGCGGATCTCCGGAAATATGACAGCGTGTTGATTGATCCGGTGACCACCGTGGTCGCCACGCCCGGCATCAGCGCCGAGGTGAAGGACCAGCTCGCTGCCTATCTCGGAGCCGCGTTGCGCACCCAGGCGGCCGGAAAACTCAAGATCGCCTCGGTTCCCGGACCCACCACCCTGCGTGTCCGCACCGCCCTGACCGATGTGATTCCCGGCGTCTCCACCGGCACGCCGGTGAACACGGTGCACACCCATCCGCAAGCCTCCCTCACCGGCACGCTGGGATCGGATGCGGTCGCCGCTTTCATCTCGAACGTTTCCTTTGAGGGCGAACTGGTCGATTCCATGAGCGGCGAGCGGATCAGCGCCCTGTGCGATCACCGGATCGGAGCCAAGCGCGAGGCAAGCGCCGCAACCACCTGGGCCTCGGTCCGCAGCGCGAACAACCAGGGTGCCGAACGGCTCTACCAGCGCTTCGTCGCGGCGAGAAACGCGCAGTGATCGCGCATCGATTCTGTTAGGAAAAGGCGGAGATCGGGGGATTCGCGATGTCCCCCTCCTGCTTGGGACCGTTCTCCCGCAGCCTGAGGCGTTCATGTTCTCCATGAAAGCCGCCACAGGTTTGCTCTTGGCATCGGCGTCGTTTTGGCCATAGGAATTGATCCTTCATGAAGGCGGTTTTTCCGGGGATCGATACCAAGTGCCGCACCCGCCGGTGTGCGGCCAACCTGTTCGCGATGGCCCTAGCGCTCATTTCCGCTTCGGCTCAACCTGCTCCGTCACGTCCCCAGTCGAATCCGCCCACGGTCATCCAGTTGGCCGAGTCGGCGAAATTCAAGGACATGCGGGTGGCGGTGTATGAGGGCGAGGTGGCCACCACGCCACATCTGTTCACGCTCGACGGCCTCACGGTGCTCACGCCCGTATCCGTCATTCTTGCGAGCCAGCCGGGCAGCGGCCTGAAACTCAAACTGAGCAAGGTGGCCGAGGAACCGCTGCGTGAAGGCGAGGTGAAATCTGACGGCATTGTCAGTTACACGTTCAAGACCGAGGGCGGCTTCATCGCCAAGGTCAGCGGCCCCGGCAAGCAGACACCCTACCGTCTCGCGGTGATGGTAGGGCGTGAGGCGAAACCTAAGTTGTTTCCGCCGACGATGAGTTACGAGGACTTTGAGAAACACGAAACCAAATTTCCCATCGGCGAGCGCATCAAGGCGTTGGGCTCCGCCAAGCCCGCTGCCGCCCTGCCCTCGGCCTCTCCGCCAGCCGCGGTTCCTCCGCCAGCCGGACAGCCGTTTGTGCTCTGGGCAATCCTCGCCGTTCTTCTGGTGATCGCCGCGTTTCTCGGATTCATCGCACTCCGCAAAAAGACATGAAAGCACCACTCGCTCTCGCCGCCGTTCTAACAGTTTTGTCGCCGCAGTCCCAGGCGGACGGGGTGCCGCCGTCCCCGGTCGATGTCTCTTCCGTCGAGGAAAACTCGGCCAACCGCGCCGAGCGCGCCGAGCAGGACCGGCAAGCTGCCAACGACGCGGTCGATGGGGCGGTGGAGCGCGCCAACCTCGCCGCCCAGATGGCCAACCAAGTCCAACAGCTCTGGGACGCGTATGACAACATGAATTCGCGCATCGACGCCCTGGCCGACTCGGATCGCAACGCCGACAGCGAGTGGGACCGCCATGCCAACGACGGCCCCACCGTGCCCACCTCGTGTTCAACCGGTCCCTGCGCCGAGTGTTACGAGCCGGTCATTCTGCGCATCGACCGCATCCGCTATCTGCTCATCATGGCCCGCAACCGCGCCACCGCCACCATCGATCTCTGGAAGGCCGGCGACAATCTTGCCAACGCCGTTTCCGGGGCGCACTCGGCCGCCGGCATCTATGTCCATGAAACCCGTGGCGAGATGCTCGATCAGCCGATCGCCCGGCTCCGCACGGTCTATGAGGAAAAGGCCGGTCAGATGCTGGCCAACCTGGAACGCGCGCTGCGCGACCTAGGCACTTGCGAGGCAAGGCATTTCGGCGTGCGCGATTGGTATGAGCGTTTCGGATACATGTATATGACATACATGCGGGACAAGTACGAGAAAGCCCCCGAATGATCCGGCGATTGGTCAGCCTGCTCGGGGATGCCTCCGCCGAGTGGCCCCGCATCCGCGATGATGTCGGCGGCGTGTCGATCATCCTCGTCCGCTGGGTGCTGCCGCTCGCGCTGCTGCCTTTCGCCGCCACCATCGCGGTGTTCCTCTTCATGTGCCTCGTTCTCGGTGCGGACGCGGGAATCGAACTGCTGCCCCATGTGCTCGGAAAATCCGCCGTCGCCTACGGGGTGCTCGTCGCATGGGCCTTCTGCGTCGCGTGGTGGACGGATTGGCTGGCCCCGAAGTTCGAAGGCTCAAGGGATTTCACACGCGCTTTCAAACTGGTGGCTCATGCGCTCGCTCCGGCGGCCTTGTTTTCCCTGCTGTTCGCCTTGCCGATCATACGGCCCGCGGGGTTTGCCGGGTTGTTTTGGTCCGCGTGGCTCCTGCGTTCCGGCATCCCGCCGTTGATGGACGCTCCACAGCGGAAATCCACCGCCTATGCCGTGGCGGTTTGCCTTGGCGCGTTGGCGCTCGCCCTGTTGCTCCTCTGGCTGCCTGGTTGCGCGAGGAAAACCGAAGGCCCCGCCGGCTGGCTGTTAGTCAAACTCCCGAAACCGGTGAAGGTCGATCCTAAGACGACTCCGGGCGCGGGTGGCAGTCAGGATTCGCCCGAAGTCAACATCGAGGGCACACCCGACTCCGGCACCGGCGTGCTCGATCTGAGCAACCTGCCCACCAAGTCGATCCCCGAACTCATCGAGGAGAATGTCGATAAGGACAAGCTCCGCGAATTGGAACGCATCGCCCGCGACATTCCCAAGAACAACCAGAAACTCCCCAGCAACCCGACCAAAGCTACCGCTCTCACCGATTTTCTGCCCGAATCCGCCTGCGGGCTGCCGCGCGCCAAGGTCGAAAGCGGGCGTTCCACCATCCCCGGCGCTTCAAAGGTCGCCCAGGCGATCGGCATCTATCAGAAGGACGGCGATCCGCGCCAGGTCCGCATTGAGATTGGCGACAACTCTCCTTCCGTCTTCGGACTCGTTTCCCAACGCAACATGTTTCGCAATCCATCGCTGCCACCGGCCTTCCGCGCGCAAATGTATCCGCCTGAGGGAAAAACCACCAAAGGCCTGTGGATGCGGCTGTTTGAGGAGGGCGAAAGGTTCATCGAACACCGGCATCACGAGGCGCGCGGCGATGCGATGTTCTCCGTGCTGTTGGCCGGTCGATTTGTCGTGAAGGTCTCCGGCGATGGAGGAGTGGGCCCGGCGGAAGTCGAAACCGCCGCCCGCGCCATCGACTGGGCGGCCATCGAAGCGTTCAAAACCACCGCGGAACCATGACCGAACTTCTATTCGCCCTCATTCCGCTGCTTCTCATCGGATACACGGTCTTCCGTCTCGTCCGGCGCGGACTTGAGATGAAGCAACTCGCCGAACGCGGCGTGAAAACCACCGCGCGGATCGTCAACCGCCAGCAATTCGCCACTGCCACCGGCACCCGGCGCAACGACCGCTACCTCATTTACGAATACGCCGACGAACGCGGCGTCACCCACCGCCATCGCTCGCATGTGGTTTCCCGCGACTGGCTAGCCGCCGCGGAAGGGGATTCCATTCCCATCGTCTATCTGCCGGACAAGCCTTCCATCAGTGCGCCGCACGATGTGGTTGAAAATGCCAGCAAGGCATTGAAACGCTGATGCGGAGCGCCTCCGCCGCCAGAAAACATGTAAGTTTCCGCCTGCGACGGCTGTTATCAACCGTTGATGAAATGCCGCATCCCGAGGCTGATCTCCCTGTGGTGGATTTCTTTCACCGCGATCGCTCCGGCCGATGGGCAGGCCCTGTCATGGAAGAAGGACGAGACGAGTCTTGCCTTGCTCAATCGCGAGCAGACCGTCTGGCGCCTGGTGTTTGATCCCAAACAGCCGAAGTCCCATTTCCACCCGCTCGCGACCATTGATGGCCGGGTGATGACCGCTTTCGAGCCTGACGATCACCGGTGGCACCGCGGCTTGTGGTGGTCGTGGAAATACATCAACGGTGTGAACTACTGGGAGGAAAACCCGAAGACCGGGACGAGCGACGGATCGACCACGCTGATCCGAACGAATGTCGTCCATTCGGATGATTTCTCGGCGCAGGTTGAAATGGAGCTCCACTACCATCCGCCCGAGCAAAAGCCCGTCCTTGCCGAGAAACGCCATCTTTCCATCAGCAGACCGGACGCCGAGGGCACCTACATCATCGACTGGAAAAGCAACTTCACCGCCATGGACCAAACGGTGAAACTCGACCGCACCGTCCCCGAGCATCTCGGCGGTGTTTCGTATGGCGGTTATGCCGGATTGTCACTCCGCATGGCCAAGGGACTCGAGGGCTTCTCCTTCCGAACCCACGACGGCGAGACCACCGCCGCCGCTTCCCACGGAAAACCCGCGCGTTGGGTGGATCTCGCGGATACCTCCGCCGGCATCGCGATCCTCGACCATCCCGAAAACCCGCGCCACGCGCCGCCATGGTATCTGCACTCCAGCAAGGCCATGTTGTTCTTCGCCCCAGCGCCCTTGTTCAACGAACCCATTGAAATCGCTCCCGGGAAATCGATCACGATGAACCACCGGATCATCATCCACTCGCGGCCGCTGCCATCGGACCGGATCGAGGAACAATGGCGCGCATTCGCTCAACCCCAACCCGTCAAACCATGAAAATCGGCTGTTTCGCCCTCATCCAACCGTTCTCGCCCATGCGGCGGCAATTCGAACTCATCCGCGCGCTCGGCTTCGACTACGCCGACCTCACCGACAACCACGACGGCGCCACGCTCGGCACCGAGTATGGTTTCTCCGCCTCATTCAGCCTCGATTCGCATCCGGCGACCATCCTCGACATGGTCAACGAGTTCAACCTCACGCTCACCAGCGTCTGCGCCCATGCGAATCTGTTAGATCCGACGTCGCCCGACCGCTACGGCACCGCCGAGATCATCAAGGCGATCAAGCTCGCCCACTTCCTCGGCGTGAAACAGGTCATCACCACCGAGGGCGATCCGAAGACGGACTTCGGCCACCATCTGTCCGACGACCAGCGCCTCTTCAGCATCCGCGAAAAACTCCACGAGCCGATCCGCTGGGCGGAAACCTTCGGCATCGAGTTGTTGTTAGAACCGCATGGCATCCTAACCGACACCGTGGACGGCATGTCCCGCATCCTCGACGCGCTGGGCCATGAGAAAACCGTCGGCATCAACCTCGATACCGGCAACTCCTGGCTCGGCGGCGGCGATCCGCACCAGTTCGTCAAAACCTTCGGCCCGCGCATCAAGCACGTGCATTGGAAGGACATGCCCGCGGAATGGATTCCGAAGCGCGGCACCCAGTTCGGCTGCGGCATGGGACTCATCCCGCTCGGCGATGGCGTCGTCGGCATCGAGGCCATCGTCAAGGAACTCGCCGCCATCGGTTTCGACGGCCCTACCACGCTTGAAATCGCCGGCGAGGAAGCCGTGAAAATCTCCGCCGAACGCTTACGCAATTGGTCCTTATGAAAACTCCATCCGCACTCACCCGCCGCCGTTTTCTCAGCAGCACCCTCGCCGCCGCGGTCGCGCCGCAGATCATTCCGTCCCGCTTGCTCGGTGGTGACGCCGCGCCAAGCAATACCATCCGCCTCGGCCACATCGGCGTGGGCGGGCAGGGCAGCGGGCTGTTGCGCAATTTCCTGAACGTGAAAGGCGCGATGAGCGTGGCCGTCGCCGATCCCTTCCAATCGCGCCGTGAACGGGCCGGAACGACGATCAAGGAAGCCCAAGGCCACGAACCGAAGTCATACAATGACTTCCGCGAACTGCTGGCCGACAAGTCCATCGACGCCGTCGTCATCGCCACGCCCGATCACTGGCACGTCCCCATCGCACTGGCCGCCGTGCGCGCGGGCAAGGACGTCTATGTGGAGAAACCACTCGGTTACACGCTCGATCAGAACCGGGCTTTGATGGATGCTGTTAGAAAACACAATCGCGTTTTCCAATACGGCACGCAGCAGCGCAGCCAGGAGATCTGCAAGCGCGGCATCGAGCTCGTGCTCAACGGCTACATCGGCGAGCTCCAGCGCATCGAGTGCTGGGCGCCCCAAGGCGCGGGCGGCGGCTCGCTTGAGGAAATCCCCGTGCCCGCCGGACTCGACTACGATCTCTATCTCGGCCCCGCGCCGATGAAACCCTGTTCCAAGGACCGCATCACCAGCAAGGGTTCATGGTATTGCTCGGACTACGCGCTCGGCTTCATCGCCGGTTGGGGCGCGCACCCGCTCGACATCGCCATCTGGGGCATGGATCACGACACGCGCGGGCCTGTCCGTTTCCAAGGCAAGGGTGACTTCCCCACGCCCGATGCGCTGTTCAACACCTGCGCCACCTGGGATGTGGATATCAAGTTCAGCTCCGGCGTTTCCATGCGTTTCATGAGCGACAACCACGCCGCGCCCGTTGTGGAGAAATACCTCGGCAAGAAACCCGGCGACGGCACCACCTTCTTCGGCAGCGAGGGATGGGTTTGCATCGGCAGAGGATATGCCGCTGCCAGCAACCCCGACTGGCTCCGCGAACGCGAACCGAAGGGTGACCGCCGCGTGCTCTACCGCCCGAACTACTACTCCGCCTTCGTCGAATCCGTGCGCGAGCGGAGCCCCTCCGTCGCACCCATCGGGGACGCCGTCCGCTCCGACGCCTTCAGCCACCTCTCGCTGGTGGCGATCAAGTCGGGCAAGGAAATCGTCTGGGATCCCGCCGCTTACCGCATCGTCTCACCTGCGGATCTCGACTCCGCGCGATCATGCGAAATCCGCGGCGACTGGATGAAGGCGTGATCGCGGGATTCGCCGCTTGTCAGGATTTTCCCTCCGAAGCACGCTCGGCGCATGGAAAGCCACGAATGGTTCGAAAACACGGACGAGGGAAAGGTCTATTACCGCGCGAACTACCTCGGCAACCGCTGGACGATCATGACCACGCGCCAGAAGCGCGATCCGGAGTGGACCGACCTGAAACCCGTCCCGTTGGAAGTGTGGAGCGAGCTGCGCGACATCGTTTGGAAGAAATACCAACGCAAGCGCTGCCCGTGGGAGCGCGTCGCGGACCTCGACCGCATCCTCGGCCAGGAACCGCCGCCGCGCGGGTAGGGCCCACGGAGGGGCGAGACTCCGATTCCCCCCGCCCATGGAGAGCCAATGGTGGCGGCTGCGCCTCACTCATTGGCACGGCGGACCGATTCCGCCATGGCCAGACTCAA